>SAMEA104404106__coassemble_185_pt1 | contig 77706 bp, 62 predicted proteins | sample SAMEA104404106__metabat2_low_PE_044 | metagenome-assembled genome bin SAMEA104404106 (sample SAMEA104404106) | Balaenoptera acutorostrata
GCAACGCCCTTCTAAGGCGTGGGTCAAGCGTTCGAATCGCTTCGGAATCACTTTTCTTAAGAGCTTTACAAAATTCACAAAAGGATGGTTCCGTAGCTCAGCTGGATAGAGCAACGCCCTTCTAAGGCGTGGGTCAAGCGTTCGAATCGCTTCGGAATCACTCAAAAAAGGTCAAACATTAATTTTATCGTGTTTGGCCTTTTTTGCTTTTATAACAATCGTCCCTGCTGAAGCGGTTGCTCTTAAGTGGCAACCAATCTTCAACAGGGACGATTATTGTAGAAACGTTCCCGTTTCTTTATGTCTATGGGTTACGAATTATCTTTATTCCTTCAGATTGAAACCGATTTCTTCAACCGCAGCACGTACGGCTTCTCGGTCAACGTTTCCGTGGACAACGGCTCTACCGGTTGGAAGGTCTACCTCTACTTGTTCCACGTTGGCAATTTTGCTAATCGCTTTTTCTACGTTAGCGCGGCAATGGTTGCAACTCATTCCTTCCACATGAACAACTAATACATTTTCTTCAGGAGCTACCTCAATAGGCTGCTCTTTCTTAATCAGGTAACGTCTTACCAACGCGTTAGCAAGCAGCAAAACAAGGATACCCGAAGCAACCCAATTGAACACCGATACACTACCATGCACGCAGACATCACCCATGTGCAGGGAATTAAGGAATACCTCCGGAGCCAGATAGTCGATACCTAGCGCAAAAAGAATAGCACCACAAATAATAGAAGCAATGTAAACCAACATCGTCTTGCGACCGAGGACTTTATTGACCACCAAAATAGAAGCCATGTTTACGGCTGGACCTGCCATCAGCAACACCAATGCCGTACCAGGTGAGAAGCCTTTCATCATCAAGGCTACAGCGATAGGAATAGAGCCTGTAGAACAGAGATACATCGGAATAGCACAAAGCAGCACCAATCCGATACTGGCCAGTGAATTGTCTTTGAATAGTTCGAAGAATGAATCCGGAACGTATACAGTAATCAAACCAGCTACAACCAGACCGAATACCAACCATCTGCCTATATCTTGCATCATGTCAACAAAAGCATAGTGTAAACCGTAAACGAATTTACCCCATACGGTCTTTGGTTTTTCTTCACTACCATGAACCGAACAGCCACATGAGGTTCCATTGCAAGTACAAGAATCGGCAGCTTCAAAAGTAGCCACACGCAAGTTCATCCAGTTGGCAAAAGTACCACCTAGCAGGGCAGTGAACAGCGCAGCAACCGGACGAATAACAGCAAACGGAAGACCCATCAACGAGTAAGTTGCCAGAATCGAATCCACACCCGTCTGAGGTGTTGCTATCAAGAAAGAAACCACAGCCCCATGAGACGCACCCTCTTTATGCAATGACATACCAGTAGGAATGACACCACACGAACACAGCGGAAGTGGAATACCCAACATCGCCGCATTCAGCACCGAACGAAACGAGTTTCTACTAAGATACCTATGAAATAGATAATTGGGAATAAAGGCATGCATCATTCCCGCCAAAAAGAAGCCTAGCAAAAGATAAGGCGACATTGAATTGATTAACGCAATAATTTCATTCATATTTAAAAATTGTTTGTTTCTGATTATTTTATCAATTACCTACAAAAGTACAGAATAGTTAGTTGAAAACAAGAAAGAAGGTAGCTTAAATACGATATATTAATAAAAATCCCCATTTATACTGACCCCTAAAAAGTCAAAAGTACACGTATTGTTCTAAAAGATTCAAGACTTCCTTGTATCTTTGCAACGGGTTTCTTTCTACGCTCAAAGAACAAGCTACTTCGCATTGCCTGAAAGAGACCTTTTAAATCCAGAAATCCGTTTTACACCGTTATAGTAATAAATAAAATTATGGAAGAACTAACATTAACGACCCCAACCCTTCTATTCTCGGCAGTATCCCTGATTATGCTGGCATACACCAACCGCTTCTTATCCTATGCACAATTAATCAGAACGCTAAAAGAACAATATAAGGAAAAGCATTCAGAGATTACAGCAGCACAGATAGCCAACCTGCGCCGTCGTCTTTACTTGACACGAAGCATGCAGGTCTTAGGTATCTCAAGTTTATTTTTCTGTGTGGTAACCATGTTTCTTATATATATCCGACTGTTTGATCCAGCCGTTTATATCTTCGGACTGGCACTGTTACTGCTGATTGCCTCACTTGGTATTTCTATCTGGGAAATTCAGATTTCAGTAAAAGCGCTGGAACTTCATCTGGAAGACATGGAGAAATAACGATGGAAATCACTCCATCGTTTCTTCTTCCTCAGGAAAATGAGCCGTTTCAACCTTCTCCAATCGCGCATGGAGTTTCGGCATCATTGACTTGCGGATACGTAATTTCATCGAGCAGTCCATGTCATACGACTGCTCGATAATCTCTGGATTCTCCTCTTTTACAATACGCATGATGTCATTCATAAACGGATATTCAAACATCACCGTCACATCCTCATCAACCGTCTTTTCTAGTACGACAGCCTCATCCAGTGCCTGCATAGCCACCGTTTTATAAGCCACAATCAAGCCACTCGTTCCCAGTTTGATTCCCCCGAAATAACGAACCACAATCACCAGCACATCGGTCAACTCATGCGAGTTTATCTGTCCCAGGATAGGACGACCAGCCGTCCCCGAAGGTTCCCCGTTATCATTGGCACGAAAATCTTTTCGTTCCGCACCGAGCATATAGGCATAACACACATGTCGTGCGTCATAATACCTTTTCTGATATACCTCTAAATGAGCCTTCACTTCCTCCACAGTACGCACCGGAATAGCGATTGCAATAAACTTACTTCGTTTCTCAGTGTAAATAGACTCAGTTACGGATTCAATGGTTTTATATGTATCTTCTACTTGTTGCATGAAATAAATTCTTCTTCTCGTTAAACCAACTTACTTGAATTTTCACACAAAGGTAGTGATAATCCGTACATCCTCAAAACCATGCTCATAAAAAAGGCTGCAACAAATTTGCTACAGCCTTTCCCCAATTCTAAAATTGGTATTTAAATCCGCATTTTACCACTTAGATTTTCTCTCTAATTATCTAGAATTATAACTGTTTCGAATTATAACTTTTCGAGTTCCTGTGATTTCACTTTCCTGTGATTTCACGTTATTACAATTTCTCGTTATTACGACAGTTTATGAATGATCAGACCCGAACGAAGTTTTGGTTCGAACCAAGTTGTCTTCGGAGGCATAATCTTGCCACTGTCTGCTATATCCATAATTTGTTTCATGGTAACAGGATGCAATGCCAATGCCATCTTCATTTCACCATTATCTACGCGTCTCTTCAATTCCCCGAGACCTCTGATACCACCTACGAAATCGATGCGCTTATCAGAACGAAGATCCTTGATACCTAAAATTTCATCAAGGATATAACTAGAAGAAATAGTTACGTCGAGCACACCAATCGGATCGTTATCGTCGTACGTGCCTTCCTTAGCAGTCAGACTATACCATTTGCCTTCCAGATACAAGCTGAAGTTGTGTAATGCTGTTGGCTTATAAATCTCAGCTCCTTTTTCTTCTACATCGAAATGTTTAGCTACAGCATCCAGGAACTGCTGAGGAGTCAATCCGTTCAAATCCTTAACCACACGATTGTAGTCAATCACCGTCAACTGATTTGCTGGGAAGCACACAGCCATGAAGTAATTGTACTCTTCATCACCCTTATGGTTTGGATTCTGATCAGCCTTTTCCTTTCCTACCAAAGCAGCAGCCGCACTTCTGTGATGACCATCAGCAATATACAGAGAAGGAATAGCTGCAAACGCATCTGTGATAGCCTGAATATCCGCCTCCTGATTCACAATCCACAAAGTATGACCGAATCCATCTTCGGGAGCCACAAAATCGTACGTTGGAGTCTGAACCGTATACTTAGCCACGATAGCATCCAACACATCATTATCCGGATAAGCCAAGAATACAGGACCCATATTAGCATCGCTCACACGCACATGCTTCATTCTGTCCTCCTCCTTGTCGCGACGAGTCAACTCATGTTTTTTGATAACGCCGTTCATATAATCAGGAACATACGCACCTACCACCAATCCGTACTGAGTCTTACCATTCATAGTCTGAGCATAAATATAATACTGCTCCTTCTCATCCTGCACCAGCCATCCGTTCTGCAAGAACAACTGGAAATTATCTGCAGCCTTCTGATACACTTTAGGATCATGATCATCAGTTCCAGAAGGGAAGTCAATTTCAGGTTTAATGATATGATAGAAAGATTTAGAATTTCCCTCAGCCTCCTTACGTGCTTCTTCTGAATTCAGCACATCATACGGAAGAGAAGCCACCTGTTCAACGAATTCCTGCGGTGGACGTACACCTTTAAACGGTTTTATTATAGCCATGGTTTTTCAATATTATTAAAAGGTTTCATAGAAAAATATCCGCAGAAAGTATCTACAAGACAAGCAATTCTACGGATATTCTGTTTTCAATCATTTCTCTCTCAACTATCTTATGAAAGAAATATCCTTCATAAATCTATTTCTTTACTTATTCAAGCGGAACTTTTCGCATCCGTCCTTCAGGTAACCTACAATTTGGCGAGCAGCAGCAATACCTGCGTTGATATTAGCTTCGGCAGTCTGAGCACCCATCTTCTTAGGAGTAGTAAAATATCTACCTGGATAATGCTGAGCGAAATCATCGTGATAATTCGGTTTGATATCTGTTACATAACGAATATCCAGACGGTCGTTCAGCAAGCGCATCAAGTCGAGTTCATTCATCACTTCCTTACGCGCCGTATTTACCAAGATACCATTACGAGGCATCAAATTAACCAAAGCATAATTGATAGATTCCTTCGTTTCGTCAGTCATAGGAAGATGCAAAGACACCACATTACAAGTCTTATACAAATCCTCAACATTTTCGATAGGAGTCACGCCAGCCTCCTGCATAACTTCTTTAGGGCAATAAGCATCATAAGCATAAACATCCATACCGAATCCATGAGCGATACGAGCAACGTTTCTACCCACATTACCGAAAGCATGGATACCTAGTTTCTTACCCTTCAATTCAGTACCCGGCTTACCATCGTAGAAATTACGGACAGCCATCACCATCATACCGAATACCAATTCAGCCACAGCGTTTGAGTTCTGTCCAGGAGTATTCATCACACAAACATTGTGAGCTGTTGCTTCAGCCAAATCAATGTTATCATAACCAGCACCTGCACGTACTACAATTTTCAACTGTTTCGCAGCATCAAATACTTCCTTATCTATGATGTCACTACGAATAATCAAAGCATCAATATCTGCTACGGCATCCAAGAGTTGCTGTTTTTCGGTATATCTTTCTAGTAAAGCGAGTTCGTAACCTGCTTCTTCAATTTCTTTACGAATACCATCGATTGCAACCATTGCAAACGGTTTCACTGTTGCGATTAATACTTTCATGATTTTGTGTTTTAGTATTAAATAAGGACGTAACGAGTTTATTACGTCCTTATCTATAAAGGTTAATTATTGTCTTAATTAATGCATTTTTTCAAATTCCTGCATGCAGTCTATCAGCGCCTGTACGCTTTCTACTGGCATTGCATTGTAGCATGATGCACGGAATCCTCCTACAGAACGGTGGCCCTTGATACCTACCATACCCTTTTCTGTAGCAAACTTGAAGAAGTCGGCTTCCAAGTCTTTGTACTGTTCTTCCATTACGAAACAGATGTTCATGCGTGAACGGTCTTCCTTGGCTACTGTACCACGGAACAATTTATTGCGGTCAATTTCTGCATACAACATGTCTGCACGCTGCTGAGCACGGCGGTCCATTTCTTCCACACCACCTTGTTCTTTAATCCAACGTAATGTCTGTAATGCTGCATAAATAGGAAGTACAGGAGGAGTATTGAACATAGAACCTTTATCCACGTGAGTCTGATAATTCAGCATAGTAGGAATATGACGAGATACCTTACCCAATGCATCGTTCTTAACGATAGCGAAAGTCACACCTGCAGGAGCTAAATTTTTCTGAGCACCACCAAAGATACAGATATACTTAGAAACATCAATTGGACGAGAGAAAATATCAGATGACATATCACCAATCAATGGAACATTTACATCTGGATCTGTACGCATTTCAGTACCATATATTGTATTATTAGTTGTAATATGGAAATAATCTACGTCAGCAGGAACTTCATAGTCTTTTGGTATATATGTAAAGCCTTCTTTTTCTGATGATGCTACTTCAATAACTTCACCAAAAGCTTTTGCTTCTTTCAATGCTTTCTTAGCCCATGTACCTGTATTCAGATAAGCTGCCTTCTTTTCCAAGAAGTTGTAAGGAGCCATGCAGAACTGCAAACTTGCTCCACCGCCTAAGAATAATACAGAATAGCCTTCAGGAATGTGTAAAAGTTCCTTGAAGAGAGCAACTGCTTCGTCTACCACCGGCTGAAAGTCTTTCGCGCGATGACTGATTTCCATCAACGAAAGTCCCGAACCATTAAAATCAAGAATAGCCTGAGCTGTCTTTTCGATCACTTCGCGAGGCAATATAGAAGGTCCCGCATTAAAATTATGTTTTTTCATTTGGTAGTTTGTTTTTGTTTGACAATCAATTTTCATTATCACATTTGCGAATATATACAATTATTTCAGTAACCACAAATAATTTGACATAAAAAAAGGCCATAAACCCGATTTTATCAACACTTTTCTATCAAAATGTAAGCATACGACTCGTTGACGCACATAGCTATCGGGTTATGGCTTTTATCCTTTTTTCAAACCACAACAAATAAAAATGTCATCTATAAAAACAACCTATTTTTATAGATGACACAAGATAATCATTTTGCTTGTTGTATCAAAGTCTTTACCCCTTTTATTTTCTCGTTCTGGAGCAACTTTAACGTTTGTTTAACTTTTTTCCTGGATACGGCTGCAAATGCGTAATGATCTTTCACATCTACACGGCCAACTTCTTCTTTCTTAAGTCCGCCTTTCTTGAACAGGAATCCTACGATGTCAATCTTATTGATTTTATCTTTCTTTCCTTTACCTATATATAAGGTAACAAACTTAGGCAGGGCTGGCTTGGGAGTTTCTTCCGGCAATTGGTAGTCGAGAGGTTCTGTAGTTACGTAAGGCGGCAGTGTTTCTTCTGCATGAAGGATAATGTATGCGTTTCCTTCAGCGTCCCATCGGGCTGTACGCCCGTTGCGATGTATGAATCCGTCTTCGGCTACAGGCATGTGGTAGTGGACTACGTGCTGCACGCCGGTGATATCAAGTCCTCGTGCTGCCAAATCGGTAGAAACAAGGACTGAGCAACTGCCATTACGGAATTTGTAGAGAGCACGCTCGCGATCGTCTTGTTCCATTCCGCCATGAAAGGTCTCGCAGCACACCTTTTGTGCATGCAAGTATTTGCCCACGCGATCCACGCTTTCGCGATGATTACAAAAAACCAAGGTCGACTCATCACCGAAGTTACATACTAGTTTATAAAGTGTTTCCAGTTTGTCTTTAATGGGCGACATTACCTTATATATATAAAGACGATCATCATCCTCACCATCACCCAAGAAATTCAACTTGACTGTACGGTTCAGTCCGGCAAACTGCGGAATTTCTTCAGCATCGGTAGCCGATAATAAGAATCGTCTTTTCAGCGTAGGAAGTTTGCTAATAACCTCATTCATCTCCTCCTGGAAGCCAAACTCCAAGCATTTGTCGAACTCGTCGATAACCAATAATTTTACAGTCGACGCATCAAAATTGGCTTTCTCCAAGTGATCATTCATTCGTCCCGGAGTACCTATAATCAGCGATGGACGAATACCATTCATGGTACGATGCTCTTCCATAGCCGGGCGACCGCCATAACAACTCATCACTGTAAATTCAGTCTTCATAGATTTAAAGACCTGTTCTATCTGCAAAGCCAACTCACGTGAAGGAACAAGCACCACCGCCTGTACCCCCTCCACTTCCTTCTGTAATGAAGAAAGCACCGGAAGAAGATAAGCCAGCGTTTTACCAGAGCCCGTAGGCGACAAAAGAATTAAATCACTACCCTCACGGTAAGCATCGATAGAAGCCTGCTGCATTTCATTCAGCGCCTCAATCTTCAAATTGGCTAGTATTGTCTGGATATTCATAAAAGATAATGCGTTATCAATTTTGTTTTATGCAAGCAAAAATACGTAAAAAGTAGGAGATTTCTCGTCTCTCGCACCGAAAAAGCAAGTAGTTGGGTGAAACTCTTGCCAATCCCATAAAAAGTTGCGTAATTTGCACGCGTTATCAGACTATTCTTTTATTTGAATTAAACAGCATATTATGGCAGATAATTATATTGAGAAAAGAAACGAGCAGTACGCAAGTCAGAAAAATGCTTGGATGAGCAAAAGTAGTTTTGCACGCAAAAGGGCTATGGAAAGAATGCGTCAGCGCAACGCCGAGAATGAAGCAAAGACGAAGAAGGATATGGAGAATATTAGCCATGAAAAGACAAGTTCTTCACACCTCAAACAGTCTTCCGAGTTTTAAAAGAAAGGATGTATGCGGTCACACTAACTGCTATGACCAGCATGAGGGCATCCAATAAAATATGTGAGAATTTAAAAAAGATACAAAACAGAGCTGTTATCCACATCAGACTGACGGAGACAACTTTTGCGTGAAGTGGTATAGACTTATCTTCACGGAAACAACGAATGTACGACCCTAGATATTTATGGCAGATGAGCCACTGATAGGCCCGCTGCGAGCTGCGTACATAAAGTGCAGCCGACAACAATAAAAATGGTGTGGTAGGCAAAACGGGTAAAAAAATACCGATAATCCCTAATAATAGAGACAATGAGCCTACGGAAAAATAGATATACTTCATTGTGCAAAAATACAATGAGAAAGATAAAAACCAAATCAGCTAATTGCTAATTTTCTACTCCAATAATTCAAGTTAGCTATGCCTAGCGATGATTATTCCAAATGATTACGTCTAACGAGAATTATTTCTGCTTAATTACTCCTATCAATTATTCTTCATATCGCAATTACTACGAGTCTTCTTATCGCAATAACGGCGGCACTGACCACAAATATCGTAACCCAGCATAGCGCCAAGGATGAAATCTTCCTCCGGAGTCAACTCATTCAGCGGACGCGTCACCATCATGCGGATGGCTTCTATGCATTCTTCTCTACCGAAGAACAAATTGATGCGTTCACTATCCACGTACTGAATCACAAAGTTAATGCCTTGATTCCTTAGGCGTTTCACGGCTATAGCTTCATATTTCTTATTGGTAGTATAAAGTACCATCTGACGCACGCCTTTCTTAAACTCATATATATGGTTCAAAAAGACCTTTAAATCTGCAGGATTTATTCCAGTAGTAGACATATGGGATGTGTTTTATGGGTTAGTATAATACGGTTGGTAAAATCGATCTGTAGAATCAGTTCGTAGAATCAGTTAAGTATAAAACGATTCGTCCTTTTTTAGAGTTTATTGACTGTGTCAAAATGTACTAAAGATAGAACATCCCGACACAGTCCACTATTACTTATTACTTCTCAAGAAATATCAAGTTGCACAAAACTTTTTATTAGGCAAAGTCTCTAGCTGTGTAATCTCAACTACTTCCCTAAGAAAAGCAACATATTAGTTGAGAGCTTCTTTAATCTGAGCAACCCAAGCATCAACGCGTTCAGCTGTCTTGTCGCTTTCGTTCATGTCATCGATAGCCAAACCTACGAATTCGCCGTCTACAACAGCCAAAGAAGAGCTATAGTTATAATCAGAAGCTGAAACACCCTTGAGCATCTGGCAACCAGTACCCTTCAAGTCTTCATACAATACACTCATACCATCGCAGAATGTATCGCAGTAAGATTCAGAGTCGCCACAACCAAACAAGCCTACCAACTTGCCTGATAAATCCATACCTTTCAAAAGATCTATACCGTCATACCAGTCGTCCTGCAATTCGCCATCACCCCATGTAGAAGTACCCAAAAGCAATGCTTCATAACCATTAACTAGGTCTTCAGAGATTGTGCTTACTTCATGTACGTCTGCAGAATCTACACCAAGAGCGTTTGCTATCATGCCTGCAACAGCTTCAGTTGTACCTGTTGTAGAGCCATAAATAATTCCAATTTTCTTCATTTTGTTTTTCATTTTAAATTTGACACTGCAAAATAAGGATATCCGCAGAGAATTTGAAATACCTAAAAATTATGATTTTAAAGGCAAACAGCTCCGCTTATGAAATGATTTGCGTTTTTGCTACCTTTTTACGATTATTTTTACAATCTTTGTGGCATATTAGTGATATCACCCGAGGAAACTTCATTGGATATTTTATTATATCTTCTGATTTATTATATAATAGGATGACTAATTCAATAAACGATTTATATTTTTAATCTATTGATAATGAATAGAAGGCTACTAAACTTACGGAATGTCAAATCATTCATGTTGGGCGGTTTGTTTACCGCTTCCCTGGCTCTTGGGGGATGCGACATGATAGAATATCATCCTTATGATTTAGACATTAAAGGGGAAACCCACCTTAACGAAACGAACATTGAACGCATCGAAAAGGCTACAAAAGAAAAGAAAGAAATCAAATTTATGGTGATTAGTGATACCCAACGTTGGTATGATGAAACTGAAAAAGCGGTCGACTTCATTAATACGATGGACGATATTGACTTCGTATTGCATACGGGAGATATTTCGGACTTCGGACTGAAGTTAGAGTTTGTCAAACAACGCGATATCATGCAGCGACTGAAGGTTCCGTTTGTAACTGTAATCGGTAATCATGATTGCCTGGGAACGGGTCCGGATGTATTCAACATCATCTTCGGTGAAAACAATTTTAGTTTCGATGCAGGTGAGGTGCATTTTATCTGTGTCAACACCAACGGACTAGAATTTGACCGCACTGAAGAAGTACCTAATTTCACGTTCATTGGCAAAGACCTAAAGGCTGTAGGTCCGCATATCAAGAAAACAGTGGCAGCCATGCATGCCGGTCCCCATTCCGACCAGTTCAACGGTGGTGTGGTGGGCGTATTCCATGAAGCCATGAAACATTTCCCAAGCTACCAGTTCGGTGTTTACGGCCACGGCCACCACACTTCCGCAGACGAGTTCTTCAATGATGGCATTTTCTATTATGAATGTGCATGCGCGAAAGAGAGAGAAATTTTACGTTTCACTATTAATGAGAAGGGATACAAACATGAAGTACTTAAATACTAAGTTATTCTATGCGCTTTTCGTGGGTCTCTTCCTAGTGTTAAGCGGAACTACCGCTAATGCTCGTGAAACAAATAGTCAGGAGAAGTCTGAGAGAGTACGTCGCTGGGACAAGCGCCAGCATCAGCGTTATGAAGGATGGGAACGAATCAAGCCTACGCATGTAAAGATGCAGTATGCCGGAGGTATGGGCGTTCTATCCACCGGATTCGGTTGGGACTACGGTAAACGCTGCCAATGGGAAACCGACTTGTTCTTCGGTTATCTGCCTAAGAAATACGCTAAGAAGCTCCGACTCACCTTCACACTCAAGCAAAACTACATACCGTGGAGCATGAGTTTTGATGAACACTGGAATCTCGAACCATTCTACTGCGGTCTGTATTTCACAACCATAGCCGGAGAAGAATTCTGGGAAAAAGAACCCGGACGTTATCCCAATGGATACTACAACTTTAGTACAAAAATACGTCCAAGCATCTTTATCGGACAGCGCATCGGATTTCATCCCGATATTCACTTGCTGAAGAACATCCAGCTTTGGTATGAAGTAGGAACAAACGAACTGTACCTAATCAGTAAAGTCACCAACAAGAGCCTCAAGATGAAAGACATCCTCAGATTTTCTTTCGGTGTAAAGGTGCAGTTGTTCAACGATAAAAAGGCCGCCAACTAAAACACACTAAACTACAGCGATTTGCTCAAATTCCTTAGGGAAAGAGAACAAATCGCTTTTTTATTTTCAATCTTTTATTTAACTTTGCCTGCGAAGTAAACAAAGGGGTGCCCTTTCTGACGGGCTGAGATTATACCCTACGAACCTGATGCGGTTAGTACCGACGAAGGGATTGTAACTTTTCTACATTCTCCCGCCTACACTCAACAGGCAAACACTTCTTTTGTTTACATACATTTTTAATATTAGGCTAGAATTTATAGCCCAAATTTAATCTAGTTAAACGTAATTAGTTAGACCGTTGGTCTGTTAGAATAAATAAGTTTAGCTACTTACTTTTTAGTTCAACTGCTTATAATGAGTTTCACTACTTAAAAGATTAATCTTATGAAAGTACTTGTAAACAACAAAGAAACAGAACTTATCCAAGGTAATACTGTAGCCGACCTGGCTCAACAGTTGGCACTTCCTCAACACGGCGTAGCTATAGCCGTGCAAAACCGTATGATTCCTCGTGCAGAATGGAGCGAAAAGGAGCTCCAGGAGGGCGATAGTCTGGTCATCATTAAAGCTGCCTGTGGAGGATAAATCATGAAACTACAATTTATTACACATTTTACGGATCAGTATTCGTATTATGATTCTGCTCGACTAGCTCTGGAGGGAGGATGCCGATGGATTCAGTTGCGAATGAAAGATGCTTCGGATGAGGAAGTGGAAAAAGAAGCGATTCGCGTACAGGCGCTCTGTAAGGAACATGGAGCAACCTTCTTGTTAGACGACCGTGTAGAACTGGTAAAGAAACTTAATGCGGATGGAGTTCACCTGGGAAAAAACGACATGCCGATTGCTGAGGCGCGTCTGATTTTGGGTAAAGAGTTCATCATCGGCGGAACAGCCAACACGTTTGAAGATGTAAAAGCTCATTACGAAGCTGGAGCCGATTATATCGGTTGCGGACCTTTCCGTTTCACTACTACCAAAAAGAACTTAAGTCCGATTTTAGGTCTGGAAGGGTATACCGATATCGTACGCCAAATGAAGGAACAAGGTATCGACTTGCCTATTGTGGCAATTGGAGGCATTACCATCGAAGATATTCCGGACATAATGAAAACGGGTGTTACAGGAATCGCCTTGAGCAGTACCATCCTTCGTGCTGAAAATCCGGTGGAAGAAACCCGCAAAATCAATGCTCTTTTAGGAAAATAAATTATAGTGATCAACTAGAGTAGTCTTCTTCTATAAAATCATCCTCCAACAGACTCTTCTGAAAGGTGGATCTTGCAAAAGTAGGCATATAAAAGACGACTCGCGCATTCAAGAAACAACTTAATAACTAAATAACAATGAAAAAATTAATCATTGCCGATAAGGAATTCGACTCACGTCTTTTCCTTGGAACTGGCAAATTCAATTCAAACGAATTGATGGAACAGTCTATCCTTGCTTCTGGTACTGAAATGGTTACCGTAGCAATGAAACGTATCGAACTTGATGATAAAGAGGACAATATGTTGAAACATATCGTTCACCCGCATATCCAGTTGCTGCCTAACACTTCGGGCGTGCGTACTGCAGAAGAAGCTGTTTTCGCTGCTCAGATGGCGCGTGAGGCTTTCGGAACCAACTGGCTGAAACTGGAAATACACCCGGACCCTCGCTACTTGTTGCCCGACTCAATTGAAACTTTGAAGGCAACTGAGGAATTGGTTAAACTGGGCTTCGTAGTATTGCCTTACTGCCAGGCCGACCCAACTTTGTGCAAGCGTCTCGAAGAAGCTGGTGCTGCTACAGTGATGCCGCTGGCTGCTCCTATCGGCACAAACAAAGGTTTGCAGACTCGCGATTTCATCCGCATTATCATCGAGCAGGCTAACGTCCCTGTAGTAGTAGATGCTGGTATTGGTGCTCCAAGCCATGCTGCTGAAGCTATGGAAATGGGTGCCGACGCTTGTCTGGTAAATACTGCTATTGCTGTAGCTGGTAATCCAGTTGAAATGGCAACTGCATTCAAGGAAGCTGTAATAGCTGGTCGTCGTGCTTATGAAGCGGGGTTGGGCGCTCAGGGTAACAACATGATTGCTTCTGCCTCATCACCACTTACTGCGTTTTTGAACGACTAATTCTTAGAGGAGTTTGTAACAACGGCTGAATGTAAGTGATGTCGTAACAATGCTGAACATTAGTGATACAGTCACAACAGTTTTAGAAGCATCGCTTTATTTATACAAAACTCATTACTATTATTCTTTATTAATATTACTCATGGAAAAAGATCCAAAACCATATGCTCATGCTGAAAAGGCGTACATGCAGGGACAACTCTTCCCTTTTATTAAAGTGGGAATGCAAAAGGTCAACCTCACTCCTACTGTCAACATCGTTGACGGCGAAAAAGTAACGACTCCAAATGCTCCAGTATATATATATGATACTAGCGGTCCGTTCAGCGACCCAGATATTACGGTCGACCTCAAGAAGGGTATCAACCGTATGCGTGAGAACTGGATTCTAGAACGTGGCGATGTAGAGCAGCTGGAATCAATCTCTTCTGAATATGGTAAAATGCGTCGCGACGACCATTCGCTCGACCATCTCCGTTTCGAACACATCGCACTCCCATATCGTGCGAAAGAAGGGAAATGCTGTACGCAGATGTATTATGCCAAACAAGGTATCGTAACTCCAGAAATGGAATATGTGGCTATTCGTGAGAACATGAACTGTCAGGAACTCGGCATCGATACACACATCACACCCGAATTCGTGCGCGATGAAATTGCTTCCGGTCGTGCGGTGCTCCCAGCCAACATTAATCACCCTGAATCTGAGCCAATGATTATCGGTAAAAACTTCTTGGTGAAAATTAATACCAATATCGGCAACTCAGCTACTACATCTAGCATTGATGAAGAAGTTGACAAAGCCGTATGGAGCTGCAAATGGGGAGGAGATACGCTCATGGATCTTTCCACAGGTGATAACATTCACGAAACACGTGAATGGATTGTACGCAACTGTCCGGTCCCTGTGGGTACGGTGCCTATTTACCAGGCATTGGAAAAGGTGAATGGTAAGGTAGAAGACCTGACATGGGAAATCTATAAGGACACTCTGATTGAACAATGCGAACAGGGTGTCGACTATTTCACTATTCACGCAGGTATCCGCCGTCAGAATGTACACTTGGCCGACAAGCGTCTCTGTGGCATCGTGTCACGCGGTGGTAGTATCATGAGTAAATGGTGCCTGATTCATGACCAGGAATCGTTCTTATATGCACACTTCGATGACATCTGCGACATCCTAGCTAAGTACGATGTGGCCATCTCATTGGGCGACGGGCTCCGTCCGGGTTCCATCTACGATGCCAACGATGAAGCACAGTTTGCCGAACTCGATACGATGGGCGAACTGGTTCTCCGTGCTTGGGACAAGAACGTACAGGCATTTATCGAAGGTCCCGGTCATGTGCCATTGCACAAGATTAAAGAGAACATGGAACGTCAGATTAACAAGTGCCACAACGCACCGTTCTACACACTCGGTCCTCTCGTAACCGACATTGCTCCTGCCTACGACCACATCACGTCTGCCATTGGCGCAGCGCAAATCGGCTGGTTAGGTACAGCCATGCTCTGCTACGTAACTCCAAAAGAACACCTCGGTCTGCCAAACCGTGAAGACGTTCGTACTGGTGTTATCACCTACAAGATTGCCGCTCATGCAGCCGACTTGGCCAAAGGTCATCCGGGAGCCATGATTCGCGACAATGCGTTGAGCAAAGCTCGTTACGAATTCCGCTGGAGAGACCAGTTCCACTTGTCGCTCGACCCAGACAAAGCGTTGGAATACTTCAATGAAGGACGCCACACTGATGGCGAATACTGCACCATGTGCGGTCCCAACTTCTGCGCCATGCGATTGAGCCGCGACTTGAAGAACGTGGAAAAGAAGTAAGAAATTAATAACAAACTTAAAACAGTTCATCACCTGCCGGCAGACGAATCATCCTCTACCCCACAAGCAGGCGATGAACTGCTTCACATAAAAGGAAAATAACAAATTATGTTTTCAGACGAATTAGCTAAATTAGACTGGGAAGAAACCACCAAAGCCATCTACTCCAAGACAGAAGCAGATGTACTTCGCGCCCTAGGCAAAGAACACTGCGACCTGGATGACTTTATGGCCCTCATCTCACCTGCCGCTGAAAAATACTTAGAGCCAATGGCACATTTGAGCCGCAAGTATACCGAAGAACGTTTCGGTAAAACCATCTCTATGTTCATTCCGCTCTATATCACTAACTCATGCACCAACTCGTGCGTGTATTGTGGTTTCCATATCAGCAATCCGATGGCGCGTACCATCCTGACTCCGGAAGAAATCGAAAATGAATATAAAGCAATCAAACAACTCGGTCCTTTCGAAAATATCTTGTTGGTAACTGGCGAGAACCCAGCCAAAGCAGGTGTTCCATACCTTGCAAAAGCATTGGATCTGGCTAAACCTTACTTCTCCAACTTGAAGATTGAGGTGATGCCGCTGAAGACCGAAGAATATGCAGAACTGAAAGAACACGGATTGAACGGAGTTATCTGTTTCCAGGAAACCTACAATCGTGCTCGCTATAACGTATATCACCCTAGAGGCATGAAATCGAAATTCGAATGGCGTGTCAATGGTTTCGACCGTATGGGTATGGCCGGCGTTCACTCTATTGGTATGGGTGTCCTCATCGGTTTGGAAGAATGGCGTACCGACGTGTTCATGATGGCTTACCACCTGCGCTATCTTCAGAAACGTTACTGGAAGACTAAATACAGTGTCAACTTCCCGCGTATGCGTCCCGCAGAGAATGAAGGCTTCCAGCCTAACGTGATTATGAGTGATAAAGAATTGGCTTTAGCTACTTTTGCAATGCGTATCTTCGACCATGATGTGGATATTTCATACTCTACTCGTGAACCGGCTTACATACGCGACAACATGGCTACACTGGGTGTAACTACCATGAGTGCTGAAAGTAAGACTGAACCTGGGGGATACCACACATATCCTCAGGCATTGGAACAGTTCGCTATTAGCGATGACCGTACAGCAGTTCAGGTAGAAAAAGATTTACGCGCACTCGGTCGTGAACCTGTTTGGAAAGACTGGGATGCTTCTTTCGATTTGAAGAAGGTAGACAAGTCTGTTTTGAATGTTGCGTTTACGAAATAAAGTCCATGAACGGGGCCCGTTTATTAATATAAGACATTACTGAACCAATAAGATTAAGCTTTATCTGGTTTCAATAATTTACGTTAAATAGGCCTCAACATGATTATATAAAAACGACTTGGCAGTCCAACACCTTTCGAAGAGCTGAGCTGTTAGGTCGTTTTTGTCTACATAGATAATCTGAAAGAAACAAATCACCCAACCAATACCGTCCATAAAATTTTTACATCATGGAAAACTCACAAAACCAGCGATACAACCGTCAGATACTCCTTCCAGAAATAGGTCCCGAAGGACAAAATAAATTAAGTAAAGCTCGCGTACTCATTGTAGGAGTGGGCGGATTAGGCTCCCCCATCGCTCTATATCTGGCAGGTGCAGGAGTAGGAACCATCGGACTAATGGATGGTGATGTAGTGGATGAGAGTAACCTCCAGCGTCAGGTGCTCTATAGCGAAACCGAAATCGGATTATCAAAGGCCGAACAAGCAGGAAAACGTCTGAAAGCCTTAAACAACCACATCCAGTTGGACGTTTATGCCGAACGGCTAACCAAAGAGAACGCCGCAGAAATCATCTCCAGATACGATATCATAGTAGACGGATGCGACAATTTCGCCACACGGTATGTCATCAACGATACTTGCGTAGCACTCGATAAAGTTTATGTATACGGTGCTATCCGTGCCTTTGAAGGTCAAGTATCCGTATTCAATTACAAGGGTGGACCCAACTTCCGCACCTTCTTTCCCGATGAAAGAGAGATGTACCAGTTGCCCCCTCTTCCGAAAGGTGTGATGGGTGTGACCCCAGGACTCGTAGGTTGTGCAGAAGCCAATGAAGTCATCAAAATTATTTGCGAATACGGTGAAGTACTGAGCGGTAAACTATGGTTAATCGATTTAAAGACCATGCAGAGTCAATTGCTTGAATTCTAACAACCATCCAATCATCATAAACTTACCCGTAATCTCCTAAGACATTAACAAACGATTAGGGGCTGCGTCATCATTTCCTTTTCAAGACCATATCCTTGCAACAAATATGACAAGCAAGGAGTAAGCTTTTGGGAAGAGAATTATGACGCAGCCCCTTCTCTAATTTATGGATTAACTGAATTCATCCCGAACTTGTTAATATACCCGAACTTGTTAATATATAAGTTTTCAAGTACAAATGAACAATCTTAATATTTTATCAGAACAATTTTAATAGAATTATTCGGATAAACTCACAAAGCATTAAGCACATAACAAACTATTTATCTGCTTATAACAAACAAATAACATCTCAGCATCCTTCTTTTACCCATAAAATTGCAAATTCCCATAGAAATCAAAGGACACTTAGTAAGTTTGCACTATTTAAGCATATCAGCTAAACAAAATTAATATAAAAAGGAACTAAATTTACATTCGTTAACACTAGAAAATCACATATTTGCAAGACTTATTAATCAATTTATTATAGTACGTATGAAAAACGAACAAAGACGACGTAATGTTACAGACTTTTACAAAGTACCATTATGTCTATCTTCACTCTTCCTTTCATCGGTAGCATTTGCATTACCGACAGCGAATGATGCAAACAATCAGCTGTTTTCTTCTGCGTATACTGGTGTAACAGTACACAATACTGTAATATCCCATATACAACAGGATAAAATCAAGATTGAAGGTAAAGTGCTCGATGAAAACGGTGAACCTATAATTGGCGCTAATGTTTTAGTAAAAGGAACCACAATTGGAGCCATAACCGATTTTGATGGTTTATTCTCTTTAAATGTACCGTCTCTTAAGAACCCGCTTCGTGTTACCTACCTTGGTTACTCAGAACTTGAAGTTAAGCCTGTAGCCGGAAAGCTTATGGTTATTAACTTGAAAGAAGATTCAGAAAGACTTGAAGAAGTAGTAGTCGTTGGTTACGGCGTTCAGAAAAAAGAATCAGTAGTTGGTGCAGTTTCTCAGGTTCAGAGTGAAAGCTTAATCAAATCAGGTAACTCTGATATTACCAGTGCAATCGCTGGTAAATTATCGGGTGTATTAACCATGCAGCAGAACGGTCAGCCAGGTAGTTCTTCTACAGATATCGTCATCCGTGGTGTATCCAGTTGGAATGGTAGTAAACCTCTGGTCCTTGTTGATGGCGTAGAACGTAGCTTTAATGACATTGACCCGAATGAAGTAAATACTATTTCCGTATTGAAGGATGCATCAGCAACAGCAGTATTCGGCGCCAAAGGTGCCAATGGTGTTATCATCGTTACTACCAAACGTGGTGTTGAGGGTAAGCCCAAATTAGACTTCTCAGCATCTTATGGAATGCAGGTTCCTACACGAGTTCCAGACCATATTGATGCTTATACTACCATGAGTATGTATAATGAAGCAGTGAAGAACGCAGGTAAATATTCGATGGTAAAACCTCAGTCGATTCTTGATGAGTATCGCAATCCTTCTTCACGCTTAAATTCATTGCGTTATCCTGACGTTGACTGGTTCGATTTGCTTACTAAAGAATTTGCTTCCACAGTAAATGCCAACGTAAACTTGCGTGGTGGTACCAAATTTGTGAAATATTTTGCTTCGTTAGGTTACACTCATGAAGGAACCATGTTTGAATCATTCCATCAAGGACATTGTGATACCCGCTACCGTTATGACCGTTTGAATTATCGTGTCAACCTGGACTTCAATTTGACCAAATCAACCGTCTTCTCATTTAACGTGGGTGGTAACTTAGGTGTACGAAACAGTCCTTCCACATCACCATGGGAAGCGATGTATCAAGCAAGTACAGCCATGTATCCTGCCTACTATCCAGAATGGGCTTTGGATGAGATTCCTGACTTATATTATCCAGATGCTAGAGGTATTCGTCTGGCAGACACACAGGATACAAACGACAACCCATATACCTTAATGAACCAAGGTAAGTTTACAAGAAATACCTCTTCACAGTTGTATACCGACTTAATCTTAAAACAAAATCTAGATTTCATTACCAAAGGATTATCATTCACAGGTAAGTTCTCTTTGAGCACAAACTACTCAATGCAGACACTGAAGGCTGACTGGAACTTCCCTTCTTATCAGTTACGTTTTGACCGTGTGGGTACAAACTTAAATCCATGGGAAAGATTAGGGGAAAATAATGATATCTGGGTACAACCACCATTGGATATTAACGTAGGTGGTCTTGGGGGGCATAATAAGAACCTTTACTATGAATTTGCATTAAACTACAATAGAAAGTTCGGTCAACATACTGTATCCGGTTTGTTATTGATGAACCGTAGTAAGAAGAACTCAGGTACTAGCTTTGCGTACTATAATGAAGCATGGGTAGCCCGTGCAACATACGACTACAAGCACAAATATTTGTTCGAGATGAACTTAGGTTATACAGGTTCTGAACGTTTTGCTCCTTCTAACCGTTTCGGTTTCTTCCCATCATTTGCTTTGGGATGGGTTCCTTCAGAAGAAAAATGGTTCAAGGAAAACGTTAAATGGATGAGCAAATTGAAATTCCGTTATTCAGACGGAAAAGTAGGTAGTGACTCTGCACCAGACCGCTGGTTGTACATGGGTGAATATACAAACTCAGGTAGCGTTATCTATGAAGGAAAGGCTCCTAACCTTACAGCTCAGTGGGAAGAAGCTCGTAAAAAAGACTTCGGAATTGAAATGGGATTCTTCGATAACATGATTACATTAGGATTAGACTTCTTTGATGAAAAACGTTCAAAGATGTTGCTTACTCCTCGTTCTACTACTCCGTTGATTGGTAATAATGGTTTCAAGTCTTTGAATAGAGGTGAGATGAAAAAACACGGTTTAGAAATTGAAGCAGGTTTCAATAAGAAAACAGCCTATGGATTAAAATATCACCTTAATGCCATGGTCAGCCTCAATGAAAACCGAATTATAGAGAAAGACGACCTTCCATTTGCACCAGACTATCAGAAAGATGCTGGAAAAGCCTATGGCGGTCAGTATTCAGGTGTAGTAACTACAGGTAATGGTTATTATACATCAGTAGATGATATACATAACTATGTAACACCTGTTAATCCAGGCGACCTTATGGTTGGTGACTACAGATACTTGGATTATACCGGTGACGGTCAAATTACTAACCTTGACCTTTACCCTATTGAAGGTTCAAAATTTGCACCAGTAGCATATTCATTTGGCGGTGGACTTTCATATAAGAACTTTGACTTCAACATATTATTTCAAGGTAATGCAGGGAAATGGGTTACTTACAATGAATCATTTGAAATAGAATTCAACCAAGGATGTTACAGAGTACACGAATCACAGCGTGACTATTGGACTCCTTCCAACCCCGGTGCCAACCATTCAGCTCTTCACTTTGACGAGTCAGGAACCAACAAGAACTTGGCCTGGGCAGGTGGTAGTGCATATCATGGTTACAAAGGCATGATTCAAGACAGATTCTGGAGAAAGGCCGATTATTTGAGATTGAAGGAAATATATTTAGGTTATAATTTAGCTCCTAAATTCTTAAATACTTTGCTGGGTATCTCTAAAGTTACATTATATGCTACTGCAAATAATGTATTTACTATAACCAATCTTGTTGAGGGTGATCCTGAAGCATCAAGTTTTACTAAAGGATTCTATCCTCAGATGAGTACCTATAAATTTGGTTTAAAAGTACACTTCTAAAAAGATAATTATGAGAAAGAAAATTATATTAATGTGTTTGGCTGTTGGAGGCTTTCTTTTCCCTTCTTGTGAGGATTATTTGGATGTATCTCCTGAAGCAGGTTTGACCGAAGAAGAAGTTTTTGGGAAATACGCAAATATCAGTAAATTCTTTAATGCTGTATATTATGGTAGAGACGGACGAAATATCATTACCTCTTATCCTGTGTATTTAAATTACTGGGACCAGAGATGGGGTATTAACTATATTACGGATATTGAGGATATAGGTCGTGACTCGTGGAATGCTGTAAAACAGGGTATCTTGGCATCACATATTGAAAAGTTGTGTTATGATGGCGCTCGTCGTCCTATGTGGGACGCAATGTTCAGATCGATTCGTGTGTCAAACTTGTTGCTGGAAAATTCGCACAAAGTTCAGGATGCACCAAGTCCAGCAGACGTCGAAGACTTGAGAGGTCAGGCTTATTTCGTACGTGCTTATTGCCATATGATCTTGGCCAATTATTGGGGACCTATGCCTTATTTGGACTTTGCTATTACTGGTGACGATGCCTGGGACTATCCACGTTTATCAAAAAATGAAACTTACAGACGCATTGCCAACGACTTGGACTCAGCTTTCGTTACATTCAATAAAATTAATTTGAATCGTCGTGACCCTGCTCCTGGCGAATCAGGACACTTAGAAGACCCATGGCAGGAAAGGCCAGCAGGTATGACCGCTAAGGCCCTACGTTCAAGAGTCCTTCTGTATGCTGCCAGCCCTTTAAATAATGCTAATGGTAAAAAAGACTATGAAGATGCTGCAAAGGCTGCTTGGGAAGCCATCCAACTAGCACAGGAAAATCATTATACGTTGATGCCAATGGCAGAATATTCTAAAAACTTCCGAGGTCAGAAATATACTAACGAACAAATTTGGGCTTATAACATCGGAACAAACGTAGGTTTTGGCCATCAGCTTGTTGACCGTCTTGGAAGCGGCATCCGTGCCAACAAAACAAGCTATAGAGCTGGGTTAAATCCTACACAGAACGTGGTAGACATGTATGAAACCAAATGGGGTGATGCGTTGAATACTGAAGCTGATAGAAAAGCAGCAGCAGCATTGGGTCATTATAATGAACAAGACCCTTACGCCAATCGTGATCCTCGTTTCTATGCTAATATATTCTATAATCAGGCTCCTGTTCCATGGCCAAAAGTTGACTCTGGTGAAAAGTCTAATACTATGAATATTTACTATACACGTACAAGCAGCGGATTTAAATATGCTACTCATCTGAAACAGAACTACTCAGGAGTAACACATACAGGTTATTATGCTCGTAAAGTATTGGGTGATGTGAATTATCAGAATCAGATATCTACTTCGTATACTGATCCTTTGATTCGCTTGGTTGAACTTTACTTGAACTATGCAGAAGCAGCAAACGAAGCGTACGGGCCTAATGGTAAGGCTCCGGGTGCAAACTTGAGTGCTGTAGATGCCATCAATATCGTTCGTGATCGTGCTGGCTTACCAAGTGTGGCTGCCAAGTATACTACAAGCGCTGAAGCTTTCAGAGAACGCATTAGAAATGAAAGAACTGTAGAATTCGACCAGGAAGGTGCACACAGATATTTTGATATCCGTCGTTGGAAAATTGCTCCTCAGGTTATGAACATGAATTTGATGGGGGTAAACATTGAAAAAGTAGACGTCTCAGAAGAATACCCAACAGGATTCAAGTATGAAAGATATGTTCTTCCTACTAACCATCAGGGTAAATGGAAAGATGAAATGTACTATCTTCCATTATCTAAGAATGATTATTATAAGTTCAAATTATTCGACGTAAGTTTGAACCCTATTTGGTAATTTGTAAAATTTGTCAAAGTAGAAATATTATGAAAAATAATAAATCAATATATAAAATAGGTACTTTAGCTTTGGCGCTTATGGCTTCTGGGGAGGTAGGTTATGCTCAGGAAAAGAAGCAAGCTGTCAAGGAAAACGTAAGTATACAGGTAGTTGATAAGGCTGGAAATGGAATACCTGGTGCTGAGATTGTGGTTGGCGAAGGTACTGAACATTTGCAGACTGATGATAAAGGACAGTTGTCTTTTAACGGATATGCATCAGACTGGGTGTCAATTTCTGAACCTGGATATACTACCGTAAAGATTACATTAGCTATCCTAAAAACAAAAGGGATAGTTACTCTTGATAATAATGCTGTTTATTCTTCTGAAGAGGACAATATTACTTTGCCATATGTTCAGACCAACAAACATAATAGCACAGGCGATTACATCGTTCTTACAGGTGAGGATTTGAAAAAATACCCTTCACTCGACCTTCGTAATGCATTCGTAGGTTTAGTACCTGGCCTTTCTATTACAGAATCTGATGGCTCTACTGGTATATTGGCAGAAGAACGTTTCCACAGAAAAGGTGGTACTGGAAAGGTCAACGAGTACATGCGTGGGGGCATGCCTCTCTACATCGTGGATGAAATTCCTATTGATATCACAGAAATGCCTCTCGATCCAGAAGAAATTGAAACTGTTACATTCATTAAAGATGTGGTAGGTAAAACGCTTTATGGTCCACGTGCAGCTAATGGTGTGATTCTCATCAAGACTAAACGCGGTAAAAATAACGAACGCTTATTGAATGTTAACATCGAAGGTGGTCTGAGCGTTGTTGACCGTTTCCCTGAATGGGCATCGGGAGCTGATTATGCTAGAATGAATAACAAAGCTCGTATCAATGATGGTATGATTCCACTATATACTGACGAAGCTATTTCTAAATATGCATTGAATAATCCCTACGATTTCGACCATCCTAGTATCGACTTCAAAGACTTGATGTTTAAAAACACCAAATCTTATCAGAAAGTAAATATATCATCATCAGGTGGTAATGACAATGTTACTTATTTCGCAAGTCTTGGTTATGCAGGTGAAGGTGATATTTTCAAAGCAGGTAGCACTGCGGCTTATAATCGCGTAAATGCTCGTTCCAACTTAGACATGAAAGTAAATGACTTCATTACTGTGCAGGTAGGATTGTTTGGTGGTATTTCTTCAAGAAAATCACCAAATTATGAATATGACACAGAAGATATGCTGGAATTTAATAATGCTATTGACGATGTCATTTCAACATCTCCTATTGCTTATCCTCTTTTAGCAGGTATAGATGAAGAAACTGGTATGCAGCGTTATGGTGTAAGCTCTTCTTTTAAAACTAACCCTTATGCTAACTTGGTAGGTTGTGGCTATTATACAGAAACTGGACGTTCGGGTCGTGTGAATTTAGCTCTTAATATTAGCTTAGACCATATCCTGAAGGGATTTAGTTCTAGAACATTCTTCGATTTCTCTGTTTATAATATGACTCGTATTGGTAAACAAGAAAGATTTGCAGGTTATTCTGTAGCTCCAAACGAAGATGGGTCTGATTATATCTTTACTCAGTTAATTGAGCCTAAGGATGCCTCAGGCGAAAGTCAGTTCCGTGATTATTACTTCCAGAAATTCTCTGGATACCAGTCGTTTATGTACAACCGTAAATTTGCTGACAGTCATGCCGTAAATACTAATTTGACGTACGCGTTGTCTAAATTTACAAGAAAAGGTTTCGAAAACCCGTTCAATGAACAGAACGTAAACTTAGGTTTCGGCTATTCTTATAAGAATAAATACAATGTTAATGGAGCGGTTTCATTTGCAGGTACTGCCGAATTGATTGGCGATAATCAATATAAGTTCTTCCCTTCTGTTGGTGCAAGCTGGGTTATCTCGGAAGAGGACTTTATGGAAGACGTGAAATTCTTGGATTTCTTGAAACTGAGAGCAGAATGGGGTATGCTAGGTATGCTATCGTCAGATCCTAGACTCTTCCATTATGAAAACAAATGGCAGAGTGGCAGCGGTGAAAAGTTCGGTCCTCACAGTAATGATAAGTGGATGGGAGGATCTGGGCAGTGGACTCCTCACTCTACTAATTACAACAAGTGGAAGAATCCTAACTTAGACTGGGAAGTACGTAAAGAACTCTCTATTGGTCTTGACGCGTTGATGTTCAATAAGCGCCTCGCTCTTGGAGTTACATATTACAATGTGCTCCATGACAATCAGTGGGTAAAACCTGTCAACATGTTCCCTTCAGCTTCAGGTCTGTTGGCTATTCCATACATGAACTATAACCAGACACGCTACTTCGGTGCAGAAACAGCTGCTAAGTGGACTGATAAAGTTGGCGATTTCAAATACTCTATCGGTGCTACAGTGTCAATGCCGAGAACCAAGCGTGTTCGTTTCGATGAGCCAAACTATAGAGAAAAATATCAGTATCGTACAGGATTGCCTACTGATGCTTACTTTGGCTTAATCTACGATGGTGTGTATCAGAGCGACGAAGAAGCACAAAATGTGAAACAACAATATGACGCAGTACTGCATAAAGGTGACTTCAAATATGTTGACGTCAACAAAGATGGTAATATAGACAACAACGACATGGTAAATCTCAGCAACACATCTCCTAGAGTATTCTATGCTTTTAACTTAGGATTTGAGTACAAAGGTTTTGAGCTGCATATCGTAGCAGATGGTAAAGCTGGATTTGACATCGTTAAGAACAGCCGTTACTTCCAGAATGGATGGGGAGATGGAAACTATTCTAAATATGTAATAGAAAACGAAGGCGGAGCTTATCCTCGACTTACATATAATAAGGTATCCAATAACTTCCAGAACTCTAGTTTCTGGCTGATGAAGGGTAACTACTTCAAAATTCAGAACATCGAATTGGCATACAACGTCGGATGCCCTACATTCGAAAAACTGGGATTGGATAAAGTAAGATTCTTTGTTCGCGGAGCTAACCTTCTTACTATCTCAGGCGTTAAGGATATCGATCCAGAATCACCTTACTCTGGTATTGACAGATATCCATTGAATAAAACATTCACTGGTGGACTTAGTTTAACTTTCTAATAATTTAGATAAAATGAATAAATTAAAATTATATTTAGGATGCTCTGCAGCATTATTGATAACCGGATGTTCTGATTTGTTGGACCCATATCCATATGGCAGTTTTCCGGAAGAGGAAATGTGGCAGCATCCTGATATCGCACAGGGTTTCGTAGGTAGAGCCTACGATGTAATGTGGAGAGATTATAACAACAACGAAGGTTTCAACCTGGATGGTGCAACTGATGATGCGGTTATGACTAGTACCACTCATTCAATGTCTCGCCTAGGTACAGGAGCTATGGTTCCTAATGATGACCCTTTCAAGGGATTATGGGACGAAGATTATAGAGGAATTGCTTCAGTCAACCGATTTTTGAAAGACAATAGAGGATTGAATGCTCGTTACAGTACCAATGTCCGTCAAGACAGTTTGATTCGTCACCGTTTACAAGGTGAAGCTTATGCATTGCGTGCATGGCATCATTTCGATCTGCTGAAACGCTATGCCGGTATCGGTGCAGAAACAGGTCAGTTGTTAGGTATTCCTATCATCACTGATGTAATCGATGATGTATATGAAACAGACATGAACTGGAAGCGCGCCACAATGGAAGAGTGTGTCAACCAGATTCAGAAAGACTGTGATGAGGCTTATAAATTCCTTCCTATCGCCCACCGCGACTTCTTATTGGAAGAAAAATCAGATAATCTGGTAGCTGGCGGTAGAAACTGGGGATTAATGGATGGTATTACTACAAGAGCTATCTTGGCTAATTTGTACCTTACTTATGCAAGCCCGTTATATAATCCCCAGAATGATATGACTCGCTGGCAGAAGGCTGCAAAGTATGCTAAGGAAGTTATGGATTTCAAATTGAACGTTGACAATGTAACAGGCGGATTCAATCCTAAAGGACGTGTAGAATGGAACAATCCTAATTTCCCTGGTATCATATTTACTTCTCGTTTCAAACTGAATGATGATGGTATGGAAAGAGCTTTGTATCCTGCTGGCTTCCAAGGAGACGGCGTAATCGGTGCTTCACAAGAACTGGTGGATGCTTTCCCAATGGCTAATGGTTATCCTAAGGAACATCCGGAAGGAGCCAAACTATACGATCCGCAGAATCCGTATGCTAATCGTGACCCGCGTTTTTATAGTATCATTTTCTATAATGGCGCAAATGCCAATAGAAATAATGATGCTAACAAACCAATGTATACCTTCGAGGCATGGAATGCTGGTACTGAATCAGGTGCAGATGTGGCTGGAAAACGTAAAGTGAGCCGCACTAATTATCATGTGAAAAAATTTGTCTACATGGGATGGAATAAAATGGATGCCAACCTAAAGAGAGGTCACCATTCAAAATTCTATATCCGCTGGGCTCACATGGTACTGGCTTTTGCTGAAGCTGCCAATGAATTTGAAGGTCCTAACGGAAGTTCATTTGGTCTGTCTGCAAAGGAAGCGATGAGATATCTCCGTCAGCGTCCTACTTACGATAACAAACCGCTGTATCCGGATGAAGACCCGTATTTGGATGAAGTAGCTAATGAAGGAAAGGAAGCTTTCCGCGAATTTATTCACAATGAAAGACGTCTGGAAACTTGTTTTGAAGGTATCCGTTTCTTCGACTTACGCAGATGGTCTACTCCTGAAAACTTAGACCTGTTGAACGGTATTGTCACTCGTCCTGAAATTACTAAAAAATCAGACGGTACATTCTCTTACAAATATGGTGAAGAAGTAGAACAAAGACATTTCGTATCTCCTTATTATCCACTTCCTTATTCTGAAATTCTAAAGATGGATGCTTTGGAACAGAATACTGGTTGGGATAGCTGGAAATAATATAAAATTGATAATTAATTTACGTATGAAAAAAATAGTATTATCGGTCTTAGCCGTATTATCTTTATCTTCGTGTTATGAAGATTATATTAAAGACTACGATTTCAACGCTGTATATTTTGCTAAACAAATTAATACGCGTACTGTTGTGGTTGGTGAAGGCCAGAAAATTCAAGTTGGAGCGGTTTTAGCTGGTGTCATGGAAAACAAGAGCAACCGAGAAGTTCATTTTGAAATTGATAATTCGCTGGTTACTCCTAATGTGTTAGCTTCTATGAAGAAAGGTGATACATACATTAAACAAGCGGTGTCTGATGTAAGTGAACTTAAGGCTTTACCTTCTGATTATTATACATTGAGTGATGATGGAACTATCGTGATTCCTAAGGGGGATCACCTGGGTACAATCGATGTTACTGTTACAGATAAATTTATTCAGGATGCTGATGCTTTAAAAGCTACTTATGTACTGCCTCTTAGAATTATCAGTGCAGATGCTGACTCTATTAACTCTCAGAAAAGCACTACTGTGATTGGTTTGCATTATGAAAATACATTGTTTGGTAATTATTACCATGGTGGTGTAGACCAAGTAAAGAATGCTCAAGGTGAGGTGATTGAAACGATTACTTATCGCACTGAAATTCCTCAGGCTGATAAGTTAATTTGGAAACTTTCTTCTGTGGCACCAAATGCTCTGGTTACTAATCAGATTACTAATGGAACTATTGCAGGTAAGATGAAACTGACATTAAACCAGGATGGTTCTATTATAGTAGGTGCTGTTGAGGGTTCTGGCGTTGAAGTAAAGAGTGATGGTGAATCGTTTTTTAATCAGGCTAAATTATTACAGGACAGACAGATTTTCTTGAAATATCAATTTGTGGATAAGGAGGGAAATTCTCATCATGCTACTGATACTTTATCGTTTAGAAATCGTATCAGAGATGGTGTCAATGAATGGAAGGACGAAAATCCAGAACACTATAAATAATCAATAGGTTTCGTAATTGGAATATTCGCTTTGTGAGGTGATAAAGTAAAGATGAAGGTAATTGATATCAAAACGAGAATATTAAGATTTGATTTGTTTCAAATTCTTCATTTCGTTCATACTTATTGATTATATGTATTTTAACCATACTTTATCCTTCATTCTGCTTTAAGGAGATGTGAGTAGCGCATCTTAGTGAAACTATCTGCTTATACTGGCAGAGGCTGTATGTTACGATTGTGAAACTTAAAAATTAGTTTAGAAGACTCTCTTTTGTGTAACCGGAAGGTCGTGTGAACGACTTTCCGGTTTTGTTTTGATTTAGTGAAGATTAGTTTTGCGCTTCTGCTATGGTGCTATAATGCCAGGCTCTTTAGATATTTGAGTGAATCTACTGACAAATTGCAACACATATACTGACAATTGGCAGTAATTATGTAGACAATTAGTATTCTACCTTAGTATCTACCACCAAGCCTGTATGATTGTAAAAGACACGCTCACCCAGTTGAGTTGCCAGTACAGCAAACTTGTCTACTCCGGTACAATGACACACACCTACACGCGTAGCTGGCATCGTCTTAAAATAATCGGCAATGATGGAACATTTTCCTGGTGATGCCTTATGTATATGGTAACCGCCTATGACCAAACGGATGGGTTCGCCTTGGAAATTCTGCTTCACCTGTTCCAATATATTCGTAATGCCGCGATGCGAACAAGCGCTCAAAACAACCAATTTCCCTTCTTCACGGAGAACAAGGGCAACTTCATCTTCGAAATGGTCGGGCTGCAACACGCGATTACGCAGCACATCGAAATGGTCGAAATGTGTGTCGTCGGAATTAACGATAGCTAGTTGCGGAAGAACAAAAACATCAGTAGCGACCTCTGTCTGTTCCGTCAAGAAACAAAAACGCGACAAGTCTAAACTCTCAGGATGCTCCATACCATTTTCACGTTCACCCTTAAATTTACGGTCCAACGCCTCACGCTTGCAATACACCTTAGCTTTCTGATTATATTCCAGAAACGCATGCAAACCTCCGGAGTGATCAGAATGCCCATGCGACAAAATCAGCATATCCACCTCCTTCAAGTCTACATGCAAGAAACGCGCATTACGGATAAATAAGTCCGACTGTCCCGTATCAAATAAAATTTTAGCACTAGGAGTCTCTATATATAAGGAAAGCCCATGTTCACCTTGCAACTTTCTACCATAAACACAATTCTCAACCAACGTTACTATCTTCATAATAATCTAGTTTAATATCTACAAATACCACCTGCCCATCCGGTATAAAACCAGCTGTTCAGATTTATTTTTTACAAACTTAAACAAAACTGAGGAATACAAACACCGAAAAGCTAAAAAAATAATCAGAATGAGAGCGAGCGAATCATAAAAGTAAGTATCTTTGCAATATGGAATGGTTATTAGATCTGTTTTTTGAACACTCCCCTTTACAAGCGGTAGTGATTCTCTCCCTCATCACAGCTGTGGGACTTGCTTTGGGTAAGATTCGCGTTTTAGGAGTCTCACTCGGGGTTACTTTTGTTTTTTTTATTGGAATTTTAGCAGGACATCTGGGTTTCTCTATCGATCCTCAGATGCTGATATATGCAGAAGATTTTGGTCTGGTGCTCTTTGTATATGCACTGGGGCTGCAAGTGGGACCGGGTTTCTTTAGCTCTTTCCAACGTGGGGGATATAAACTTAACATGTTGGGACTAGGCGTGATTCTCATCGGTACAGTAATGGCAGTAGCAATAAGTAAAACGACTTCAATTGAGCTACCCGACATGATTGGTATCTTGTGCGGTGCTACTACTAATACTCCAGCACTTGGTGCTGCTCAGCAGACACTGAAACAGTTTGGAGAACCTACAAGCGGAGCAGCCTTGAGTTGCGCACTGACATACCCTCTGGGTGTAGTTGGTGTAATCTTCGCCATCATCGTTCTCAGAAAGCTATTCGTTCGTCCGCGCGATATGGAAGAGTCTGACCATGATGATCCTAACCATACGTTCATCGCTACATTCCAGGTACATAACCCTGCCATCTTCAACAAAAGCGTACAGGATATCGCTAAAACCATCCATGAAAAGTTTGTTATTTCACGTTTATGGAGAGATGGTGTGGTAAGTATTCCTACTTCTGATAAAATTATTAAAGAAAACGACCGTCTGCTGGTAATAACCACAGAAAAGGATGCTCCTCATCTGACTATTCTCTTCGGTGAACAGGAAAACAGAGACTGGAACAGCGAGGATATCGACTGGAATGCTATCGACAGCCAACTCGTTTCTAAGCATATCGTTATATCACGACCAGAAATTAATGGTAAGAGCCTAGGCTCTCTGAGACTTAGAAACACATACGGAATCAACATCAGCCGTGTATTACGTAGCGGCGTGCAATTGCTGGCTACACCAGGATTAATTCTCCAGTTGGGCGACCGTCTGACGGTGGTTGGTGAAAAAGCGGCTATTCAGAATGTGGAAAAAGTATTGGGTAATACCGTCAAGACGCTTAAGGATCCAAACCTTGCTTCCATCTTTATCGGTATCGTTATCGGTCTAATAGTAGGAGCAATTCCTATCGCTATCCCAGGCATCAGTACTCCTGTTAAGTTAGGACTGGCTGGAGGACCTATTGTAGTAGGTATTCTGATTGGTTCATACGGGCCTCGTTTACACATGCTTACCTATACAACCCGAAGCGCAAACCTCATGTTGAGGGGTATCGGTCTCTCTCTATATCTGGCTTGTTTGGGACTCGATGCCGGTGCTCAGTTCTTCGAGACCGTGATGCGTCCTGAAGGTGCGTTGTGGATAGGCGTAGGATTCCTGATAACATTCGTTCCTGTAGTAATAATGGCCATTCTTTCAATGAGAATGTTCCACCTTGACTTTGGGAATACCTGCGGTATGCTCTGCGGTAGTATGGCTAACCCGATGGCACTGAATTACGCAATAGATATCATCCCTAATGATAACCCATCTGTTAGTTATGCTACAGTGTATCCGTTGGGAATGTTCCTGCGTGTAATTATCGCCCAACTTGTATTAATGCTGTTCTTATAAAGAACGAAGATGCAAGAAGATAAAACAAATAACAACTTAAATAATAACGACATTTTTTAAAAGCCTTTACAATCAAAAAGACAAAAGGCTCAAAACATTGACAAATATAACCAACTAATAAACATCTTTCTTTTCCATGAAAATATACAAACAAATTACTGACGAAATGATTATAAACGATGTTAGGTATCTGAAGTTGCTAGCACACAATTTCCCAACCATCGCAAGTGCCAGTACAGAAATCATAAACCTAGAAGCTATTCTGAACCTACCTAAAGGCACAGAACATTTTCTAGCCGATCTTCATGGGGAACATGAAGCGTTCAGACATGTACTGAAGAATGCATCTGGTGCTATCAAACGTAAGGTCAACGAGATTTTCGGAAATACCTTGCGCGAAGGTGAAAAGAAAGAACTCTGTACACTGATTTATTACCCTGAACAGAAACTGGACTTAGTAAAAGAAACAGAAACAGACATTGTTGACTGGTATGTAATTACTCTGAGCCAGTTGGTTAAGGTGTGCCAGAATGTTTCTTCTAAATACACACGTTCGAAAGTAAGAAAAGCACTACCTGAAGAATTCTCCTACATTATTCAGGAGTTGCTCCATGAAAACAGCATGGACCCGAATAAAGAAGCTTATATCAATGTGATTATCAGCACAATCATCGAGACTCATCGCGCCGACGATTTTATTATTGCGCTCTCTAATCTGATTCAGCGCCTGACGATAGACCGCCTGCATATCCTCGGAGATATCTTTGACCGTGGTCCTGGTCCTCATCACATCATGGACACATTATGCGACTATCACAACTTTGATATCCAGTGGGGCAACCATGATATCTTGTGGATGGGTGCAGTAAGCGGAAACGACTGCAACATAGCTAACGTGCTCCGCCTGGCCATGCGTTATGGCAACCTGGCTGTCCTGGAAGATGGTTACGGTATCAACTTGCTCCCATTGGCTACATTCGCCATGGAAGTTTACGCCAAAGACCCATGCTCGCAATTCCTTCCTAAGATTGATAAAGAAAACAAATACAGCAACAAGACCATCCGTCTGATTTCTCAGATGCATAAGGCTATAAGTGTCATCCAGTTCAAGTTGGAAGCACAGATTATCGCCCGTCATCCTGAGTTCGACATGGAAGACCGCCTGTTGCTGCACCACATCGACTTCGATCGCAAGGTACTGGTTCTTGACGAAAAAGACTACGAAATGGTAGAATGCTACTTCCCTACCATCGACCCCAAAGACCCATACAGATTGACCGACGAGGAAACCGACATCGTTCACAAACTGCATCACTCATTTACACGCAGCGAGAAATTGCACAAACACATGAAATGCTTATTCCGCTACGGATGCATGTATAATGTATGTAATTCCAACCTGCTTTTCCATGCTTCTATGCCTCTGAATGAAGACGGTACGCTGAAAGAAGTAGAAATAGAAGGAAAGAAATATAAAGGAAAATCCCTGCTAGACCGCGTGGGTCAACTGATCCGTACGGCTTACTTCGCAGAAAACGACAATAAGCATAAGGCATTTGCACTAGATTACATCTGGTATTTGTGGTGCGGAAAGAATTCTCCAGCATTCGATAAGAGCAAAATGGCTTCCTTCGAACGTTATTTCCTTACAGACAAGTCAACACACAAGGAAATAAAAGGACACTACTACAATCTTCGTAACGAAGAAAAGATCTGTGATTACATCATGGACGAATTTGGGGTAGAAGGAAATCATCGCCATATTATCAATGGTCATGTTCCTGTAAAGGCCGTGAAAGGTGAAAAGCCAATCAAAGCTAATGGTAAAATGATGGTTATCGATGGCGGTTTCTCTAAAGCATACCAACCAGAAACTGGTATCGCTGGATATACACTGGTATATCATTCACGTGGTTTCCAACTGGTTCAGCATGAACCGTTCACTTCTACCCAGAAGGCTATAGAAGAAGGACTGGATATTAAATCAACCACACAACTGGTTGAGTTGAGTTCTCAGCGTATGATGGTGAAAGATACAGATAAGGGACGCGAATTGAAGATTCAGATTGAGGACTTGAAGAAATTACTCGTAGCTTATCGCACCGGTGTAATCAAAGAAAGTACCATATAAAGATAAAGAAACATTATTTGAGAAGAACTTAAATTGTTCATTCCTATCATATAATCCCCTACAGAAGTACCTGTGGGGGATTTGTTTTATAATTACATCAGCAACAGAATCCTGAATTAAACAGCTACATACGCAAAAAGAGGAATCCCCAAACCATTCGGCTTGAAAATTCCTCTTTTGCTATATGATTCGGATATCAGATTTATGATTAAAATCCAAACCTCTCAAAAGAAAATTAGACATCTAATTCACATAAACCTTATACTGTCAACTCATTCTTATGCAACTGTTATAGTCAGCAGAAAAAACAACTGATTATACAGCACAATCAGACCAACTTATTTGTTAGCGTATCAGGGAAAACGACTGCAGGTTTAAAACTCTTAGCCTCCTCAAAATCCATAGACGCATAAGACATGATAATAACCACATCACCCACCTGCACCTTTCTAGCAGCAGCACCGTTCAAGCAAATACAGCCCGAACCACGTTCACCCTTAATAATATAAGTTTCAAAGCGCTCACCATTATTATTATCTACGATATGCACCTTTTCACCTGCAATCATATTAGCAGCATCCATCAGATCCTCATCGATAGTAATACTACCCATATAATTTAAATTAGCCTCAGTAACACTTACACAGTGAAGTTTTGATTTCAGAACTTCTATCATCATGTTCAATTACTCCTTATATTTAATATTATCAATCAAACGAACCTCACCACAATAAACAGTGATACAACCTACGATGTATAAGCTATCTTCCCAATTGGCTACATTCTGAAGCGTGTTACCGTCAACAATTTCAAAATATTCCAATTCCAGACCTTCAGCCTTAGCAATACATTCCTCTACATAAGCCTTAGTCTCAGCCAAAGTATGAGATTTCATGAACTCGTTCTTGCTAGAGAAAAGAGCCTTTGAAATCTGAAGAGCCTGCACACGCTGTTCGTCAGAAAGACGCGCATTACGACTACTCAAAGCCAAGCCGTCAGTTTCACGAACGATAGGGCATCCAACAATTTCAAGACCCTCAAACGGATATTTACGTACCATTTCACGAATAATAGCCATCTGCTGGAAATCCTTTTCACCAAAATAAGCACGATTAGGTTCCACAATCAAGAACAACTTGCTCACAATCTGACAAACACCATTGAAGTGGCCAGGTCTGTACTTACCCTCCATAACCACATCAAGCGGAGCATTATCGAACTGACGAGTATCAGGTTCCGGATAAATCTCTTCAACCGATGGAGCAAATACAAATGATACACCTTCAGCAGCCAACAATTCACAGTCGGCATCAAGCGTACGTGGATATTTCACCAAGTCATTTTTATCATTAAACTGAGTAGGATTCACAAAATCACTAACTACCACTACATCGTTTTCCTTAACGGCACGTTTAACTAAAGAAGCGTGTCCTGCATGCAAAGCTCCCATTGTAGGTACCAGACCAACAGTCTTACCAGTCTCGCGGCAAGCTGCTAATTCAGCACGGAGCTCATCAATCTTTTGAATTAACTTCATTTCTATCTTTTAGTTTAACCTTCTAGTCCTAAAACGGATGCAAAGTAAACCATAATTTACCATATAACGAAACAGAAAAAGAGGAAATAGATAAAATTGGTAAAAAAAAGTATAAACATATACACTATTTAGGATGATTACAAACCTATTAACCAACAAATTAAAGCTAATTAAAGGAATATTAATACATGCATTCTTTTTACATGTCCTTTTTTTTTGTAACTTTGCAGAATTAATAGGCAATATATATAATAATGAGCGCAAACAAAGTATTATTTATTACGCAAGAAATTACTCCTTACGTTCCTAAAAGTGATTTGTCCATCATTGGACAGGATTTACCACAAGCTATTCAGGATAAAGGCAGAGAAATTCGTACATTTATGCCGAAATGGGGCATCGTTAATGAACGCAGAAATCAGCTGCATGAAGTAATTCGCCTATCGGGTATGAACCTTATTATCGACGACACGGACCATCCGTTGATTATTAAGGTTGCTTCAATTCAAGCTGCACGCCGACAGGTATACTTCATAGACAACGATGACTACTTTCAGCATCGCCAGATGACTTCTGATGAAGACGGAAAGGATTATGAAGACAATGGGGAACGTGCTATATTCTATGCACGCGGTGTCCTTGAAACAGTTAAAAAATTACGTTGGTGTCCGGACGTGATTCATTGTCACGGATGGATGAGTGCCATGGCTCCTCTTTATATCAAGAAAGCATACAACGATGAGCCTTCATTCCGCGATTCTAAAGTTATATTCTCTATATATAAGGAGGGCTTTGAATCAAATTTGGCAGCAAACTTCGACCAACAGTTGTTATATCGTGATATCACACTTGATGATGTTAACATGATTAAGAATCCGGTAAGCTACAAAGAATTATGCAAGCTGGCCATCACTTATTCTGATGGTGTTGTTCTTAACAGTGCCGACATCGACCCTGAATTAATCGAATATGCGAATAGTCTTAATGTACCCGTATTGGAGTACAAGGAAGGCGATGAGTATGCAGATGCTTGCAATGCTTTCTACGACCAGATTGGCGGAGCAGCAGAATAAGGGGACAAACGACAAATATAAATACACTTATGAAATTTAAGTTCTTGGCGGCTATAGGTTTAGCCGCTACACTCTTTAGCTGCGATGATTCAACTACAGGTGTAGGTGGTTTCGTTTCAGATCAGGACAAGATCAGCGCTTTCGCTGACTCCTATACTGTAACTTCACGTACAGTTCCATTGGATTCTGTCTATTCTCGTACTAGAAATGCGTATCTGGGACGTTATACTGACCCTGATTTCGGTTTGTACACTGCCGATTTCATCACTCAGATTAACTGTCCGGAGAATTTCCGTCTGCCTGAAACTCTTCAGAGTATTGAAGGTGCATCTTTGGGTATCTTTTACCGTAATTTCTATGGCGATTCACTGGCAACACTCCGCTTGCGTGTGGATACGCTGAATAGGGTTATAAATGATACGGGTGAAGATAAATCATTGTATTATACTTCATTTGACCCTAAGAAGTTTTATGATGCTTCTAAGGCTCCAATGGTAGAAAGAAATTATGCAGCCATCGACAAATCGCTCTCTGACAGTATTCTGAATGATAAGGAATATTATATGGGGGTATTTGCTGACTTGGATAAGAGTTTCTGTGATTATTTTCATCAGAAATATAACGAGAATAACCATGCCAACTTCACGGATGCGTATTCGTTCATCAATAATGTACTGAAGGGTTTTTATATACATGTTACTCAGGGCGAAGGTTCTGTTTTGTACATCGAACAGGTACAGTTGCGTCTGAAGGTTAAGTACCTGGCTGCTCGCAAGTCAAACGGTAAGGTGGACTCTCTAGCTTATACCATTGTTCCGATGGCAACTACGAAAGAGGTGTTTATGTCAACTCGCATGGAGGGTGCCGACCGCTTGAAGGAGGTCGCTAAAGAAAAGGGTCATACCTACTTGAAGACTCCGGCAGGTTTATGTACAGAGGTTACTTTCCCATTGCAAGACATCTACAATGAGCATCAGAATGATACGCTCAATTCTGTTTCTCTAGCTATTACCAAGTATAAGGATGTAGGTACGAATTCTGACTTATCTCCTTACAAGGCGGGTATTCCTCAGGAGGTGTTGATGATTAGAAAGAGTGAGTTGAAGGATTTCTTCGAACAGAACAAGACTTTCGATAATAAAACATCATTTATTGGAGTGTATGATCCTAACATCAACGGATATAAATTTACTAAGCTGAATCGTCTTTTCAGTTCTATCTTCTCTGAGATTAAGAATGGCAAACCGAAGGACGAAGATTGGAACAAGGTTCTTTTGATTCCTGTCACAACTGAAAAGGATGTTAGTCAAAAGGTTATCGGTGTTTCTCACAACATGGAGATTAATTCTGCACGCTTGTTTGGTGGTGAAGATGGTGAGAAGTTGCACATTGATATTGTGTATACGAAACCTACTCATTTCTGATTTATAGATAGCTAGATTTCATTTTTATATAATATTTAGACCGTCTCGGACATTTGTCCGGGGCGGTCTTTTTTTGGCATCTGGTGAACTAGAGAAAGCGGAAGAAGGAGCTAAACAAAAGAGGGAAGCCCTTTCTCACGAGAGGAACTTCCCTAAAACACCTTTTTATATAGATTTGGGATTTACATTTAAAAACTTCCACCGCCCAAAGAACGGTATAGCATAGTATGTAGCTGACAATATGCTACATTCAAGTCAATGCGCTCTAGTTCGCATTCCAAATAGCGTTCGTCTGATGAAAGGACGTCCAGATAGCCAGCAAATCCAGTTTTGAATAATTCATTCGCGTTGTAAATGGCACGGTGATGAATACGACTTTCTTCGGCCTTGAGTTCTTTACGCAAACTCATCTGCTCTGACGATGTAATCAAATCAACAACTTCTACGTACGATCTGAGTACTGTTTCGTGATAATCTAACAGAGCTGTACGCTGGTTTGATTTCGCTTGTTCCCAAAGTGAACGTACTTCATTTCGCTTAAAGATTGGTGCGGTAATGCCTGACGCCAAGTTATAAACCATCGAAGCTGGTGAACGGAACCATTTATCGAGACTGAACGCATCCCATCCGCCGTTGCCTCCTATCACTAACGATGGGAAGAAGGTCTTGCGAGCTGCAGATGCATCTAACTTGCTGGCCAGGAGTTCCAACTCGGCAGCTACTACGTCAGGACGATTGCGCAATAATTGTACGGGTAATCCCACTTCAACTGGAAATCCGTACGAACTAACTTCTTCGAAGGATGAGCGTTTAATCTCAAAAGGAAATTTTCCTAAAAGAACAGCAAAAGCACGTTCACTTTCGGCTATCTCCTGCTCAGTCTGAAGCAACATATCCTCCAGTTTCAAGCGACGTGAACGGAACTGGTCGACTGACAATCGGGATTCTTCACCTTCTTTCATCAGTTCTTCGGCCAAAACTTGAGATTCGCGTGTTTTACTAATGGCTGAATGCAATACATAGTGTTTCTTGTCCAAACCAATCAGTGTATAATAGGTGTTGGCAACCTCACATACTAGCATGGTCTTTGCCAAACGTGTAGCCTCAACCGATTTCATCCAACGCTGAACAGACGCACGGCGTTTATCATTTAACTTGCCCCAGATATCGGCCTCCCATTGGAAAGAAATGCCCAGATTAATACTTTTATATGGATCTGGAATATGTTTGTCAGTTTGTAGATCAGGAGTATTAGTAGTAGAGTTACCTACCCCATCCATGGTATATTCGCCAAAGCGCTGTACACCCCCTCCGATACCCAGAATCACCTCTGGAAGCATGGCGCCCTTCCCTAATCGCATCTGAGAACGAGCTACAGACACCTGTTCCATCGCTCTCATGAAAGAATGATTATTGGCCAAAGCCGTGTCAATGTATGCTCTCAATTGTTCATCAGGAAAAAATTCCTTCCATGACATAGACGCCATCGTAGTTGAGTCGGCCTCATCTACGAACATTGAAGGCAGGTTCACAACTTCATCCTGCGTGAGATGGGGAGCCTTACAGCTTCCCAGACCCATAGCAGCAGCAATTATGGCGATATAGATTCTATTTTTCTTCATCATCATCTTCTTCTAAATAGCTAACTTTATTACGATTTAAGTAAACTGACAGAGTTTCGAAAATCAAGTACAAGCCCGGAATCATGAAAATACCGATGAATGTACCTACAAACATACCTCCGGCAGCTGCGGTACCAATGGAACGATTGCCTAACGCACCTGCACCTGATGAGGTTACTAGTGGAATCAAACCGCAAATGAAAGCAAATGAGGTCATCAGAATAGGACGAAGACGACTCACGGCTCCCTTAACAGCTGCTTCGAATGGTGTGGCACCCGACTGACGGAACTGGTTGGCCATTTCTACAATTAGGATGGCATTCTTACCCAGCAGACCAATCAGCATGACTAGGGCTACCTGTGCGTAGATGTTGTTCTCCAGCCCTGCTACTTGCAAGAAGAAGTATGAACCGAAGATACCTGCCGGCAACGACAGCAACACCGAGAATGGCAACAGCAAACTTTCGTACTGGGCTGCAAGCAACAAATAGACGAACAGCAGACAGATACCAAAAATCATAAACGTCTGACCGCCAGAATCTTTTTCCTCACGAGTCACACCAGACCATTCTACGTCGTAGCCTCGTGGAAGGACCTCTTTACAGATTTCTTCTACGGCAGCAATAACCTCACCCGAGCTGACACCACCCTCGCCTTCACCGGTAATCAACGCCGATGTAAACATATTATAACGAGTAATCTGACTCGGTCCGAAGACACGGTCCATCGTCATAAAATTGGAATAAGGAACCACATTACCATCGTTGTTCTTCGCAAAGAGTTTATAAAGGTCTTCCGGATTCATACGATATTCAGGTGATGCCTGAATCATAACTTTATACATCTGTCCAAAACGGATGAAGTTGGAAGAGTAAAAACTACCAATGTATGCCTGAAGAGTTTCCATCGATTTATCCAAATCGACACCCAACTTGGCAGCCTTAGCCAAATCTACTTTCAACAGGTACTGAGGAAAGTTAGGATTAAATCCAGAAGTTACTCCCTGAATACGAGGGTCTTCATTCAGACGCTCTACCAGATTGTTTGCCACTTCAGCAAATTCATGGAAGTCGCCCGCAGTCTTATCCTGCAAACGCAACTCGAAACCGCTGGCATTACCAAAGCCTGGTACTGACGGTGGGAGGAAGAACTGAATATCAGCATCTTTGATGTGAGATACACGATCGGCATAAATTTTCATCAACTCATCCACACCCTGTTCGCGTTCGCTCCAAGGCTTCAAGTTAATCATACCCATACCGTAGCTGGCACCTTCTGTTTCAGTCATCAAACTGTAACCTGCTAGTGTAGAGATGGTTTCGATTTCTTCGAAAGGCAGCAAAGCCGCCTGAACCTGATTCAATACCTTCTCACTACGTTCTACAGTTGCCCCCGGAGGTGCATCCACGTTGACATAAATCATACCCTGATCTTCATTTGGAATAAATCCGGTAGGGAGCACATAACTAATGCCGTAAGTAGCTAAGATAAAGAGCAATAACGTCACCCAAGTAAATGAACGGCGCCCCAAGTATCTTACCAGTCCGTTATTGAAACTCTGTTCGAAGTTGTTATATTTTTTATTGAAACCATTAAAGAACTTACCAAGTTTACCGGTCTTTTTCTTCGTTGGATCAATTGGACGAAGCAACATGGCGCAAAGTGCTGGCGATAAGGTCAGGGCGTTCACACCGGAGATAACAATGGCAACAGCCAATGTCAGAGAAAACTGTCGATAGAAAATACCTACCGTGCCTTCCATGAAACCTACAGGAACGAAAACAGCCGACATCACAAGAGTAATGGCAACAATAGCACCACCGATTTCTTTCATAGCTGCAACCGATGCTTTGTAAGGCGAAAGTCCCTCATCGTGCATCTTCACGTGAACCGCTTCGACCACTACAATGGCATTATCAACCACAATACCAATGGCTAAGACAAGAGCAAAGAGCGTCAGCATATTTATAGAGAAGCCCAACATCTGCATAAAGAAGAAAGTACCAATCAAGGAAACCGGAACGGCAATAGCAGGAATCAATGTTGAACGAAAATCCTGTAAGAAGATATACACCACAACGAATACCAACAAGAATGCCTCCATAAGTGTCTGAAGCACAGATGCGATAGAAGCATCAAGAAATCGAGACACGTCGTAAGCTACGTTGTAATCCATACCCGGAGCAAAGCTGCTCTCCTTGATTTCTTCCATACGCTGCTTGATATTCTGGATCACCTCTCGCGCATTAGAACCCGGACGCTGCTTAATCATGATAGAAGCCGACGGACGACCATCGGTCATGGAAATCATGTTATAGTCCTCTGAGTCGAACTCAATCTCTGCTACATCCTTCAGACGCAGCAACGAACCATCGGCCATCGCCTTCAAGACGATTTCACCATACTCCTCAGGAGTACTAAACTTACCCGTATACTGCAGCACATACTGCAACTGCTGTGGAAGTTTATCGGAACCGATACCCGTCTTACCCGGAGCTGCCTCAATATTCTGACGACGGATAGCCTCTGTAACATCCTGAGGCACCATGTTGTAAGAAGCCAGACGCGACGGATTCAGCCAGACACGCATCGCATAGTCGCGGCTACCCATGATTTCCACGAGCCCTACCCCATCGATACGCTTCAACTCACGTAAAATATTGATATCGGCAAAGTTGTACACAAACTTTTCAGTGTGAGTACTGTCCGTACTAAAGATATTCAGGTACATCAACATACTGTTGACCTCCTTTTCGGTCACCACCCCCGCACGAATCACCTCCTCAGGCAACTCATCGAGCACCGTAGTGACACGATTCTGCACGTTGACCGCAGCCACATCCGGGTCGGTACCCACCTTAAAATACACAGTAGTAAGTGACATACCATCATTAGTACAGACAGTAGTCATGTATGTCATACCCGACACACCATTAATGGCACGTTCCAGCGGAGTAGCCACCGTCTTCGACATTACGTCGGCACTGGCACCCGTATAACGCGCCGTTACCGTTACAGAAGGCGGCACAATATCAGGGAACTGCGTAATAGGCAGCGACACGATAGCCAGTGCACCCAAGCAAACGATAATGACAGAAATCACCGCCGACAGAATCGGACGGCGTATAAATAATTTAAACATAGAGTCAATTATCTTTTAAGATTTTCCAAATGAAGTTCTTTTTTCACATCCTCAAATGAAATTGAATCAGTTTCAATTTCCATACCATCTTTAATCATCTGTACGCCTTCATAAACAATGGTTGAATTAGGTTCCAGATCCTGAGTGATGTAATAATTATGGTATCGTTCTATCGGATTGAAACTACGAACTTTAGCAATACCGTCTTTTTCTACCAAATAAACGTATGTAAAGTCCTGGATTTCGAAAGTAGACTTCTGAGGAACCAGACAAACATCTTCCATACGTGTCATCATACGTACCTTACCCGTTACACCGTGTTTCAACAGGCCTTCAGGGTTAGGGAAACGAACACGGAAGGCGATAGAACCAGTACCACGTTCGAAATCACCTTCTACTGTTTCTTGTCTGCCTTTATGTGAATAAGTTGAGCCATCGGCCAAAACCAACTCTACATTATCCATCTGCTGCATGTCTTCACCTTTCAGTTCGGCACGTTTGTAACGAAGATATTCACTTTCATTCACCTTATAATATGCGAAAACTTCAGAAATATCACTCACCGTAGTCAGCAGACTTTCTGGGCTTACCAGACTACCCACCTTATATGGAATACGGTCTACATAACCCGTAAACGGAGACGTAATAGTAGTATAAGCCAGATTCATCTGAGCACGCTGCATCTGAGCATGAGCCTGTTCCACCTTCATACGAGCCACCTCACGTTCACGTTTAGCCTGTTCTAGACGCAGAGGCGAATAGATCTGCTTATTCACCAGACGCTGAATACGTTCTGTCTCATAATTAGCCATTTCCAATTCAGCCTCAGTCTGCTTATAATTAGCTTCGGCCTCTTTCACAGCCTCAGCAAAATCTTCGGCACTAAGGCGAAACATTGGTTGACCTTTCTTAACGAATTCACCCTCATCGACCAGTACCTGCTGGACATAACCTTCAACTTTTGGCTTTATTTCTACAAACTGAATAGCTTGAATATCTGCCACATATGAACGAGGCAGTTCTACTGTAGTAGGTTGGAGCACAGTAACCGGAATGGACTTGTCGCTCTGTTCCTGATGTTCACCAGCCGTCTGACATGCTGGTAATATACCCACCAACAACGGCAGGATTGCAACTTTCTTAAATAGACTCATTTTATATAAAAAATAAAAGAATATGTAATAGAATTATTTACACATAAAGACACGTCCTATATACGTAACTCACATGTATACAGAACGATAAAAAAAAAGAATAATACGAAGTTTTAAATAAGGAAGACACAAAACCTCAAGTAAGTAAGATTCAGCAACTTAGCTTGAAAGAATTGCGCAAAATAATTGAACGATGGAACCTCCCACTTATACGTATGAAAAACAATTAGGAAAGTCTCCAAGAGAGGAGCCTTAATCAGGCTGCGAGGACTGAAGCCTCTATATTCAGGATCTGACCATGCAGATACATTATCTTCATTATCATCAATGCATACGTCAGAATCACATGTGTAATCTGGAGTAGGTTTATCAGCCAAGTGACATGCACGCATCAAATCATATCCACACACATCGAACTGTATGAGTACTAACATAACCATACAGACCAAGTGAATAAGATATTTTTTTATGTTTTTAAATTCTGACATGCACTATTACGACTGATTAACACTACAAAATTAACACTACCTATACAATAAAAAAAATATTATCGGCCAAATTATAGTGTTTTAACGAATTTGACCGATAATATGACGTTTTTTAGTAGGTCTTGTGAGTAAAATCGCGTTTTTTTGGCTTTTTCGCCATCTTTATAGTTCACAAATTATCATTGATTTTCTGGAAAACAATGACATCTCGAAAGCCTACACCGCTGCGGTACCAGGCTTTCAGACAACCGCTCTGAATGTAACCGCATTTTTGGAACAAGGAAAGGCTAGCCGAATTGTCTTCGCGCACCAACGCGTAGAGTTGATGAATGCCAAGCAATATAAAACTATGCTGTTCAAGCAGTTCTAAAGCTTTTCTGCCTATACCCTGACGACGAAACTCTTTTCGTATCACCAGACCAACTTCAGCACGATTGTGACGAGGATCAAACGTACACAAATCGACAATACCCGCCACGCTACCATCAGACATCACAATCATAAGACGCAGCTGACGGTCGACGAACAGATCGTTTTGCGACTCCTGCAAAAAACGTTTCAACTGATAACGCGAGTACGGACCGGTAGCCGAGCTCTGTTCCCAGATAGATTCATCATTCTCAAAAGCCAGCATCACCTCCAAATCTTCTGGTTCTGGGGCTCTCAGACGTATGGTATCAAGATTGACTTGCATTGTTCTCCTTTCTATTAAACGTTTTAAAACAGTCTGTTATTCATCATTTAGAAGAAACACCTTCCTGAGATAGACCATGTTCACCATCAAGATTAAGTTCACTTTTTAAGCGCGCCATACCAGGAACACAGAAAAGAGAAGCCACCATAACCATAGCCGCACAAAGCAAGCCAGTAGTATCAAGCGTCCAATAATAAACCGCCAAGTTGACCATAGCAGGAACCAACAATAAAGCAAGACGGATTTCAGACCATCGGCGATAACTAACCATTGCCTTTTCCAATACGTTCTGTTTCACACAACGCACCAGCGACAAGCTAAACGAACGCAAAGAAAGAGGAATCAACGTCACAGCAAGAAGAATTCCGCACACTTCCATCATATAAGAAGTCTGCACATCCTCAACCAAAGTACCTTGAGGAAGTACATCCAACTCATACAATACAACCGTTGACAATACTATTGCCCAAAATGCAATATATTCCAACATAAGACAACGTAAAAAACGACTAAATGTATTGCCCATAATATTCAATATTCAATGTTTAAGAAATTTTAATCAAAGCAGCAATGTTTATTTGCATAAGAAAACTACCGGTAAAATCATAAAGTACCAGTAAATACCACACGATTCACAATAGAACGCCCCAACGTCACCTCGTCTGTATACTCCAGCTCATCGCCAATAGAAATTCCACGCGCAATAACAGTCAGCTTCACATCATACGAAGCCAGCTTCCTAGAAATATAAAAATTCGTAGTATCACCCTCCATCGTAGAACTAAGCGCCAGAATCACCTCCTTAACTGTACCAGTCTGCACACGGGCAACCAAACTCTCTATTTCAAGGTCAGACGGTCCTACCCCATCCATAGGAGAAATCACACCCCCAAGGACATGATATACCCCATTAAACTGCTGAGTATTCTCTACAGCCATCACATCCCTGATATTCTCCACAACACAAACCGTACTCACATCACGCGAAGGATTCGAACATATCTGACACACATCCGTATCAGATATATTATGACATACCTTGCAATACTTCACCTCACGCTTCAACGTAATCAACGCATTGCCGAAAGATTCCACGCTAGACGTTTCCTGTCGCAATAAATACAACACCAGCCTCATAGCTGTTTTTCTACCTATTCCCGGTAATTTAGCAAACTCTTCTACCGCCTTTTCAAGCAACATGGATGGATATCGTTGGTTCATTTTTCAATTCTTTATATACAATCGTGGTGCAAAAATACATAAAATAGGTCAATATTTCCAACTATTGGCAAACATTACCAAGAAATGACAATAAGTATTACTACATGTCTCAGAAAATTAAAACAAATAGAGGGCTACAAATACAACCTCATAGTTTGTATATTCAACAAATCCTAAAACGATTAAAAAAATGCTAAGAAATGCATTATTCGCATCAAAAATCTGCAAATATCTACCAATTACTGTTATTTTTACTTAAAATAATATACAAGCATAAAACAAAATGTATATCTTTGATTCGAAGAAATATGTGAATTATTAGGAATTAATATAAAGGAATTTTATTTAGAGATACAATCCTTTTGGTAAAGATTTTTTAAGATATAAAATACGTTTTTATTAGCAATAATACATATAATTTAACCTAATTACAATCAACAACAACCTGTTATTTTTCTCTCTAATTACTATATTGGAAAGGAAAACACAACAACTTAAAGACACAAGCTATGGTAAGTATCAAACTAAAACTTAGTACATCAAGCCAACACGGTAAAAAAGCAGGCATCGTCTACCAAATCAACCAAGGTAGAACACTCAGACACATCAACACAAAGTATAGTATCCTTCCTGAAGAATGGGATAGTGAAACGAATTCTATACGAACTGATATCCCTGGAAAAGAAGAGGAATATAATGACATCAAAGAAGAACTGGAACTAGGAATTCAGGTATTTAAAGAGGTTGAATTCATCCTCAATAAGCAAAAGAAACCATACACAATCGATGATTTTATCGATTTCTACATGGAGAAAGGTCACCGACTTACTTTCTTTGGCTATATGCAGGAGGAGATTGAAAATTGGAAAGCAAAAAACAAACTTCGTACTGCTGAGACTTATACCACTACCCTTTATAGCACCAAGCGTTTCTTTCATGACAAGAACATTCTTCTTAAAGAAATAGATAGCCCGATGATTCAAAAATACGAACAGTTTTTGCTTAATACTGGCATCACTAGGAATAGCACCTCTTTCTATATGAGAATCTTACGTGCAGCCTATAATCGCGCAGTGAAAGAAGGAATCATAGAAGACTTAACTCCATTCAAGAAGGTATATACGGGCGTGGACGAGACTGTCAAAATCGTTATTTCTGAAGAACGTCTCAAACAAATAAAAAATTTAGATCTTTCTATATCTCAAGACTTGTCTTGGGCTCGCGACATGTTTATGTTTAGTTTCTATACTAGAGGTATGTCTTTCATTGACATCATGTTCCTAAAGAAAAACGATTTTATTCAAGATATGTTGCTTTATCGCCGACATAAAAACAAACAACAGCTTGCCATTAAGTGGGAACCTTGTATGCAGGATATCGTAGACCGATACAAATCTGAACCAGACAGCCCTTATCTGCTGAATGGCATCGACCCTAAATTTGATGAACGCAAACAATACAAAACGTTGTTGTACAAAACAAACCAGTCGTTGAAGATTATCAGCGAATTGATAGGATTGGACTTCCAACTCTCTATGAATGTGGCTCGCCACACATGGGCTAACCTGGCTCACGAGAAGGGTGTCAGTGCGACTGTAATCGGTGAAGGTCTGGGCAACGACCACGAGGATTTTATCCGTTTATATCTTGCATCAATGAAAAACCCTGAAGTGGACAGGGTTTCTAAAATGCTGATTGACGATATTTAAGCTGTATGGAATATTGTTTCATTTACGAATAAGTTGTACATTTGTTCTAGTGTAGGTAATCAGAATTAAACGGACTTTCGGCCCGATAAATTCTGATTACTTGCTGAATGAGTGTTTTTATGATTACAACTTAAAAAAACATTATCAATAAAACGATAAAATGAATGGAATATTTATCCTAGCTACAATCGCAATCTACTTCGGATTGCTGCTTTTTATTGCACGCATCACAGCCAGCAAACACACTGATAACGATGCTTTCTTTCGAGGTAACCGACAGTCGCCCTGGTACATTGTATCCTTCGGAATGATTGGAGCGTCATTATCAGGAGTCACCTTTGTATCGGTACCGGGAATGGTACAGTATATCGACATGACCTACATGCAGACTTGCTTCGGTTTCTTCTTCGGATACCTGATTATCGCCCACGTACTACTTCCCTTGTATTACCGACTCAACCTCACGTCTATATACACCTACCTGGGCAAACGTATAGGTACTTATTCGTATAAGACGGGAGCTTCGTTTTTCCTCATCTCCAAATTATTAGGTGCTGCAGCCCGACTGTATCTGGTCTGTATCATCCTACAGCATTATGTTTTTGACGCATATAATGTACCCTTTGCCGTAACAGCCATCGGTACGGTTCTGCTCATCTGGCTATACACACACCGGAGCGGCATTCGAACCATCGTATGGACCGACAGTCTACAGACCCTCTGCCTGCTTCTGGCTCTGGGCCTCATCCTCTTTGAAGTAACCAACAAGCTAAACCTTGATTTTAATGGTGTTATAGAAACCATTAAAGGCAGTGGATACGAACGCATCTTTGTGTTTGACGACTGGCATTCGAAACAAAACTTCTTCAAGCAGTTCTTTAGCGGAATATTTATCACAATAGTCATGACGGGACTGGACCAAGATATGATGCAAAAGAACCTCTCTTGTAAGAGTCTTAAGGAATCACAGAAAAACATGTACTGCTACGGAATTACATTTGTCCCTGTCAACCTGCTCTTTCTTTCATTAGGCATCTTGCTGATAACTGCTGCCACACAAATGAACTTGACCATACCTGCCAAAGGCGACGACTTGCTGCCTATGTTTGCTGCCGAAGGTTACTTGGGTTATACCATATTAGTCCTGTTTACCATAGGCATAATAGCAGCAGCTTTCTCGAGTGCCGACTCTGCGCTGGCCGCTCTCACCACCAGTTTCTGCATCGACATTCTGAATGCAGAGAAGTATCCGAAAGAAAAGGCCGAGAAGATGCGCCGATATTCGCACATAATCATCTCTTGTGTTTTCGTTCTCTGTATCATAGCATTTGAGATGTTAAACAGTCCGAGCGTCATCGATACTATTTATGTGTTGGCGTCATATACGTACGGACCTCTTCTGGGGCTGTTCGTGTTCGGTCTCTTTACGAAATTGCAGCCGAGGGACAAGTTTGTTCCTTTCGTGGCGCTGCTATCGCCTGTAATCTGCATGGTCATTGATAAGGTGACCTTTGCCACTACGGGGTACAAATTTGGTTATGAACTGCTCATGCTCAATGGGTTCCTCACTTTCATGGGACTAACATTCTTGAGCAGCGGAGTGCCTAAGAGGAAATTTGATTTTTGAAAATAATGCTGTATCTTTGCAATCTTCAACTATAACATCATATATATGGAAATAAAAAGCGCTGAATTCAGTATCAGTAACTCAAGAGCTGATATGTGCCCGAAAAGTGACTTGCCAGAATATGCCTTCATTGGCCGTTCCAACGTAGGTAAATCAAGCCTAATCAACATGCTTACAAAGAAACCTAAGCTGGCGATGACTTCGTCTACCCCGGGAAAAACTCTGTTGATCAACCACTTCCTAATTAACAAAGAATGGTACTTGGTCGACCTTCCCGGGTACGGATATGCTCAACGAGGCAAAAAGATGATGGAGAAGATTAAGAATCTGATTGAATATTATGTCCTGGAACGTGAACAACTTACTTGTCTGTTTGTTCTTTTAGACAGCCGACTCGACCCTCAGAAAATTGACCTCGAATTCATGGAATGGTTGGGCGAAAATGGTGTTCCGTTTGCTATTATCTTTACTAAGGCCGATAAGCAGAACATCACTAAGACAAGAGCGAACATCAAACGATATACTGATAAGCTCTTGGAACAGTGGGAAGAGTTGCCTCCTTATTTTATTTCATCGTCTGAGAAAGGAACAGGACGTCAGGAGATTCTGAATTATATCGATGAAATTAATCATTCATTGCAAGAAACAGAATAACGATAGGAAAATACTACGCATAACCATCGCGTTAAAGATGCGTCAAAAACAAAAAGATGCATCAAAAACAGAATTATTAAATAAGCAAAAAGAGAGATTCCCAATCTTAGCGACTGGGAATCTCTCTTTTTTAATGGGGATTTCTCTTTTTTTAGTTGAGTAGAAATTATCCAATATAATAATTCAATTCGATATAAAACAAGCCATCCTCGCAATCACCGTTGTCCTCAAACTGGATTTTACCTTCACGTGCTAACCATCCGATAGCCGCATTCAAATCACGATCTGAAAGTCCAGTGACTTCTTTCAATTCAACATACTGCCATTTGCGATTCTCTCCGTTCAACTGACGCCAAACAATTCCTGCATTTTCACCAATTCTCCGTACATTCATAGCTTTTAATTTTAGGATAATAAATTATGTAATTTGGAAACTTAGGACTATTTCATCCTATTTAGCGAATGTAATAACTAAGTGCATTAATCGCAACTTTTTATATCGATAAAACAATTTAGATGTCAATATTTAACATCTATAGACATATTTAATATTATTTTGATAAAACTCCCTTTCTCTATTCATCCTTCTATCTCAGCCAATTCCAACCACCGCATAGACTTCTCGTCGATAGCATCGTTGACTTCAGGAAGACGTTTTGACTTCTCCGTCAGTTCTTCCACACTGAGCGTACCACTGCATAAAGCATCTTCAATCAGTTTCTTTTCTTCTTCGAGTTCAGCAATCTCCTTCTCTAGCTGCTCGTATTCCTTCTTTTCCTTGAAAGTCATCCTACGCTTGTCGTTGAGACGCACTCGCTGTGTCTTCTCCTCTTTCGGCTTCGCCAGTTCTTTATCATGTTCCTCTTTACACTGTTTCCAGTCGCGGTAATCAGAATAATTACCCGGGAAATCTCTAATATCGCCCTGACCATTGAACACCAGCAGATGGTCTACCACCTTATCCATGAAATAACGATCGTGACTCACCACTATGACGCATCCCTTAAAGTTCTGCAAATACTCTTCCAAAACCTGCAAGGTAACAATATCCAGGTCGTTGGTAGGCTCATCGAGCACCAGGAAGTTTGGATTGCGCATCAGAATGGAACACAGATACAAACGACGACGCTCGCCACCGCTCAATTTGTACACATAACTGTGCTGAGTCTCTGGTGTGAATAAGAAATACTGCAGGAACTGAGAAGCGGTCAACTTCTTGCCGTTGCCTAGTTCCACTACCTCTGCTATGTCTGTAATCACATCAATAACCTTCATCTGCTCATCAAACTCAAGCCCATCCTGCGAATAATATCCAAAGCGAACGGTCTCACCAATATCCAGCTTGCCGCTATCGGCTTTCTGCAGACCCATCAGAATCTTGATGAACGTCGACTTACCGGTACCGTTACGACCTACGATTCCCATCTTCTCATAACGAGCAAAGATGTAAGAGAAGTCATCCAATATTACCAGATTGTCAAATCGCTTATTCAGATGTTCGGCCTCAAAAATCTTCGAACCAATGTAAGAAGCCTTCATATCCAATTTCACCTGACTGTTGTTAAAGCGCTGCTTAGCCACCTTTTCCAAGTCGTAAAAAGCCTCTTCACGATAACGCGCCTTGTGACCGCGGGCCTGTGGCATACGTCGCATCCACTCCAATTCAGTACGATACAGGTTATTTGCACGCGCAATCTCCGCATTCGTTGCCTCTATGCGCTCTTGACGTTTTTCCAGGTAATAACTGTAATTTCCTTTATAAGAATAAATCTGCTGGTTGTCTATTTCGATAATCTCAGAACAGACACGGTCCAGGAAATAGCGGTCGTGCGTAACCATCAGCAGACTCAGGCTGCCTCGATTCAGATACTCCTCCAGCCACTCGGTCATATCCAAGTCCAAATGGTTGGTCGGTTCATCCATAATCAGCAAGTCCGGTTCAGAAATCAGCACATTAGCCAGAGCCACGCGTTTCAACTGACCGCCCGATAGGAACTTAACCTGCTGGTTGAAATCACGAATCTTCAACTGTGAAAGAATCTGCTTCGCCTTACGCTCATAGTCCCACGCCTTCGCATGCTCCATACGGACCAGCAAATCCTCCATGCCCGGATTACCAGGAATCTCCATACAATTTTCATACTCCTTAATCAACTGCACCGTCTCATTTCCGTGATAGAAACACGCCTCAATCACCGTCAAATCACCAGGATACTGCGGACTCTGTTCCAGATATCCCACACGCAAATCCCTTCGGTACGTAATCTTTCCATCGTCATATCCCTCCTTACCCGACAATATATTCAGCAGCGTAGTCTTTCCAGACCCGTTCTTAGCAATCAAGCCAATACGCTGTCCCTCAGCCACCCCAAAAGAGATTTCATTAAAAAGCACCAGGTCGCCAAACGATTTGGTAAGATTCTCTACTTGTAAATAACTAACCATAAACGCTTATTCTGCTAACACTTTTTCAACTTCTTCTTTAATCTGCCCAAAAATCGCCGTCAGATTACACTGCTCATTTCTGCGGATGCAATTCCAAACAATATCCGTAGGATAATAAACCAGCTGACTATCAGCAAAACGAAGCGCTGGAATTTCCTTCGAACCATCCACTACCGTCACCCAGTTCATGCCATCCATCTCATTGACCAAAATAGTACCAAATACGATACCGAAACTTTCCCACGTAGTGCGCTGGTCCTTATTGAACTTGCCGCTGTCAATCACACGCTGCAAATTGACCAGATCCGACTCCTGAGAAGAAAACGCCTTAGTAGTCTGCTTCTTGATAGTTGCCACAGCCCACTCATACGCCTCATTAATCTCATTAATTTCCAACACACGCAGCGGAATGATAGCCTTCCATGGCTTTTCATTCACGTCACGCACCTGCAGCGTAGCCAGCATCTCCTCAGCCACCTTACATGCACCACCCTTTTCCACTGTAAACGAGCATTCTATAGAAATAGCCCCCTTACCAGTTACCCATAGATAAGAAGTATATTCAGTACCCTCTTCCTGGAAATCCTCCTTCGAGAAAGCACATTTCCAATTACCTACCTGAACAAGACCAGCCCCAGCCGTATGCTTCAATTCATAATCTATACATTCAGACGCATAACCAGCATGCTCGCCGCGAAAAGCAGAGATACGGAAATTACCCGACCATTTATCCGGGTTATAAAACAAGAAACTGTCCTCAGCATCTTCAAATTCATGCCATCCCAAAGGATACTCCAATGAAAACCATGACCCTGGAGAAATATATTTCATCATAAGATTGATCTTTTATATTACTTTATTTACTTATTACTAAACTTTTTAATCGAAGAGAGCGGACAAAGGGCCTCATGCGGCCATCACAAGAAACAGCGACCACATCAAGCCCTCCACCTTTGTCCTCAGATACGACTTAACGCACAGCGATGCATTCAATTTCCACCAAAGCACCCTTAGGCAAAGCCTTCACAGCAATAGCCGAACGAGCAGGAAAATCGCCATCAAAATACTTAGCGTAAACCGCATTCATTTCTGCAAAAAGACCCATATCAGCCAAGAAAACAGTTGTTTTCACGATATTAGCTGTAGTCAGACCAGCCTCTTCCAAAATACTTTTGATGTTCTCAAAAGACTGGGTAGTCTGCTCTGTTATACCACCTTCTGGAAATTCACCAGTAGCAGGATTCACAGGAAGCTGACCTGACAAAAACAACATACCATTAGCTTCTATTGCCTGACTGTAAGGACCAATTGCAGCCGGAGCCTTCTCTGTAAAAATTACTTTCTTCATGATTCTAAATTTATAAGTAGATTGATATTTTCAACTGCTAAATTACCATATTTCTCGCAATTTTGAAAAAGAAACACGAAAAAAGAATGCAGAATGTTGTCTAAAATAAAAAATATCCATATATTTGTACTCGTTAAAAAGCTAAAAGAAAATCTATTCACGGATTTTAAAGCTAATATTCCTTATTAAATATCATCAATTAAAATTCAGTATTTTTGAGCATCCGTACACAGGCATTACGTTATGTCTGGTTTCTTTTTGATATACATGCCTCAGAATACTTAATTCTTTATACAAAAAATATATGTATAATATTATTCAATTAAACGACAAGAAAGTGTCCGAACTGCAACAGATTGCCAAAGAGTTGGGTCTGAAAAAGGTCGATTCACTGCACAAAGAAGAGCTTGTTTATCGTATTCTTGATGAACAGGCTATCAAATCGGCCACTAAAAAGGCTGCAGATGCAGAAAAGAAAGAAGGGACTACACGGAAAAGATCACGTATAAGCGTAAAGAAGGAAGGGGATAAAGTTTACACTGCTAACAAAGACAAAGCGCAGAAACTAGAAGCTAAGACTCCGGAATTATCGTCAACTACAGTTTCTAAGGAAGGTATAGAGGAAACAACTACTGACACTCCTGCCTCTGAAGATAAGCCTAAAGCTAAACGTACTCGAAAGACTACAACTAAGCCTAAGGCTGCCGACAAGAAAGAACCGGCTAAAAAGAAAGAAACTAAAACTGAACCTGCTCCTGTTGCTGAGAAGGTGAAGGAGGTGGCTGAAAAACCTGTCTTCGAACATATCGATGATTTTGATCTTCCTCCACTCGACTTGAGTGATAATAGTGGCTTTATTCCTATCGAGGACCTGCCTTCTGATAATTTCGAAATTCCTTCTGAATTGTTAGGCAAATTTGAAGCTACTAAAGTGGAAACTCCTGATTTCTCAAATGACGAGGTGAAGGATGCTACTAATTTTCAGAAGCGTCAGCCTAGAAACAATAAGGGACAGTCGCAGAAAACAACCAACCATCAACAGAACAACCGACAGCAGAACAATTCTAGACAGGATGTGACTGCTGCTGATAAGGCTGTCACACAGACAACTCTTGAAGTGGAAGTCACTCCAGTTACTGCCGAACCTGCCAAACCGGTAGAAAAGGTATATGATTTTGACGATATTCTGAAGGGCTCAGGTGTCTTGGAAACAATGCCTGACGGCTATGGCTTCCTTCGCTCTTCTGATTACAATTATCTTTCTTCTCCAGACGATATCTATGTATCTCAGTCGCAGATCAAACTATTCGGTTTGAAGACTGGCGATGTGGTAGATGGTAGTATCCGTCCACCTAAGGAAGGCGAAAAATATTTCCCTCTGGTCAAGGTGTCTAAGATTAATGGTGTAGAGCCATCTCTTATCCGCGACCGCATTCCTTTCGACCACCTCACTCCGTTATTCCCTGACGAGAAATTCAAGCTCTGCACGGGTGTACACGATGATATGTCTGCCCGCGTTGTAGATATGTTCTCCCCTATCGGTAAGGGACAGCGTGCTTTGATTGTGGCACAGCCTAAGACTGGTAAGACTATCCTGATGAAGAATATCGCAAACGCTATTGCAGCTAATAACCCTGAGGCTTATCTGATTATGCTCCTCATCGACGAACGTCCGGAAGAAGTTACCGACATGGCACGCAGTGTCAATGCCGAGGTTATCGCTTCAACTTTCGACGAACCAGCTGAGCGTCACGTGAAAATTGCCGGTATCGTTTTGGAAAAAGCAAAACGTATGGTGGAATGTGGACACGATGTGGTTATCTTCCTCGATTCAATTACTCGTCTGGCTCGTGCTTATAATACTGTATCACCAGCTTCTGGTAAAGTGCTCTCGGGAGGTGTAGATGCTAATGCTTTGCACAAACCAAAACGCTTCTTCGGTGCTGCACGTAACATAGAAGGTGGAGGCTCACTGACTATCATCGCTACCGCTTTGATTGATACTGGCTCTAAGATGGACGAGGTTATCTTCGAAGAATTCAAGGGTACGGGCAACATGGAGCTCCAGTTGGATCGCAACTTGAGCAACAAACGTATCTTCCCTGCAGTCAATATTACGTCATCAAGTACACGACGCGACGATTTGCTGCATGATCAGACCACACTTGACCGCATGTGGATCCTCCGTAAGTATTTGTCGGATATGAATCCGGTAGAAGCTATGGATTTCGTCAAAGACCGTATGGAAAAAACCAAGAACAACGACGAGTTCCTTATGAGCATGAACTCGTAAGAAACTATAGTCCAACTGCTTATCAGCAGGAGACATACAAAAAGGAGTTGTATCACCAAGTCTAACAGACTAAGATACAACTCCTTTTTATTTTCTTTTTACGCCAGGCATCCCTAAATCCCCGGAATCAAAAGACCTATTAAAGCTTGATTACTTACCTAAGCTCCCTACCATTAGAAAGGCAGATCATCCGCATCATTACCAGCAGAGAAATCAGCAGGAGCAGCACCAGCAGGAGGGAATGGAGCAGCCTGAGGAGGCATCTGAGCAGCCATATTCTGAGCAGCACGGTCCACCTTCCATGCACGGATACTGTTGAACCAACGACCATTCCATTCGCGTGCATCAATATCGAAAGACACAGTCACCTCTTCACCAGCCTGAATATTAAACTGCTGAATCTTTTCTTCACCAAACACATCGAAACACATTTTACGCGGATACTGATCATGAGTTTCTAGAACATATTCTTGTACTTTCCAGTTATTTCCGCTTTTAGAAACGCCACCTCTCGGTTCGAGAACGGCGATAATTTTACCAGATAATTCCATATTATTTCTTTTTCAAATTTGATGTTACGAAATTACACTTTTCTAGAGAAGTAAACTAATTTTTCACTCTTTTTTTTATGCTCCATCCATAATATTTTCGTAACTTTGGCAGTTAAATAGGGTGGTATACACCCTATTAAAATAAGTAAAAAAATATCAACAAAAATATAAGCCACCATGAAATTTATTGTTTCTAGTTCTACTCTTTTCAGCCATCTACAGGCTATTAGTCGTGTAATCAACTCCAAGAACTCACTCCCTATCCTGGATTGTGTCTTACTTGAATTACAAGAAGGCACATTAACTATGACAGCTTCAGACAATGAGACTACGCTTTCTACTACTATTGAAGTGAGCGAGTATGAAGGTGAAGGTGCTATCGCTATCTCGTCTAAGACTATTCTGGAGGCCTTAAAAGAAAACCCGGAACAGCCGCTAGATTTCAATGTCAACTTGGATACGTTGTCTATTATGGTTACTTATCAAAATGGCAGCTATAGTTTGATGGGTCAGGATGCTATGGAATATCCTCATCTGAAACAGTTTTCTAACAATGTGGTTAGCATGACTATTGGTGCCGATACGCTGCTAAACGGTATCAACCGTTGTGTTTTTGCTACTGCTGATGATGAGCTTCGTCCGGTCATGAACGGTGTGTATTTCGATATCACTCCAGAAGACATCACGATGGTAGCTTCTGATGGTCATAAACTGGTACGCAACAAGTCGTTTTCTGTGACTTCAAATGAAAAGGCTGCTTTTATCCTTCCTAAGAAACCGGCTACTCTCTTGAAGAACTTGCTTCCGAAAGAACAGGGCGATGTGTCTATCTATTTTGATGACAGCAATGCGCTTTTCACTCTGGAAAATTATCAGATGAACTGCCGTCTCATCGAGGGTCGATATCCTAACTACAACTCGGTTATTCCGCAGAACAACCCTCACAAGGCCATTGTGGACCGCGCATCTTTCGTTAGTGCGCTTCGTCGTGTTTCAGTATTCTCGTCTCAGGCTAGCAGTTTGATTAAGCTGAGTCTGCAGAATAATGCCATCGTTCTTTCTGCACAGGATATAGATTTCTCTACTTCGGCAGAGGAAACAATGACTTGCCAATATGACGGAAATCCGATGAGCATCGGCTTCAAGTCTTCTTTCTTGATTGAAATCCTTAACAACATGACGGCACAGAACGTGGTAATCGAGTTAGCCGACCCTTCTCGCGCGGGTGTCATCGTACCTGAGGTACAGGAAGAAGATGAAGATATACTCATGTTGCTCATGCCGATGATGCTCAACGATTAATCTTTTCTAAAAATAACTATTAATTATGAAACTGAACCTCAAAAATCCGATAATCTTCTTCGACTTGGAGACTACCGGAACCAATATAACTTCCGATCGTATCGTTGAAATCTGTTACCTCAAAGTGTATCCCAACGGGAATGAAGAAAGTAAGACGATGCGCATCAACCCGGAAATGCATATTCCGGAAGCGTCAACTGCCATCCATGGCATTACCGATGATGATGTAGCCGACTGCCCTACTTTCAAAGAAGCTGCAGCTAATGTAGCTCGCGATTTCGAGGGTGCCGATATCGCCGGATTCAACTCGAATCGTTTCGATGTTCCGCTCCTGATAGAGGAATTCCTTCGTGCAGGTATCGATATCGACCTGACTAAACGCAAATTCGTTGACGTTCAGGTAATTTACCACAAGCTGGAACAGCGCACGCTTTCAGCTGCTTATAAGTTCTACTGCGGAAAAAACCTGGAAGATGCTCATACGGCAGAAGCCGACACACGTGCCACTTACGAAGTGCTTAAAGCGCAACTGGATCGTTATCCTGAGGTGCTTACCAATGAAATTGAATTCCTCTCAGAATACTCAAGCTACTCAAAGAATGTCGACTTTGCCGGCCGTATCGTGTATGACGATAACGGGGTGGAAGTATTCAACTTCGGCAAGTACAAAGGTATCTCTGTAGCACAGGTACTCCAGCAGGACATGGGTTACTATGGATGGATTATGAAAGGCGATTTCGCACTCAACACTAAAAATATACTGACTAAAATCAGATTACGTGAAAGTAAACTGAACAAATAAACTTTCAGACATGCTAAAAGGAAAAAAGATTGTACTGGGCATAACGGGTAGTATCGCGGCTTATAAGGCAGCAGTGCTGGTTCGTGCTTTTATTAAGAAAGGTGCAGAGGTACAGGTGGTGATGACACCAGCGGGAAAAGAATTTATTACGCCTCTTACCTTATCTACGCTGACAGGAAAACCGGTGGTAAGCGAGTTTTTCGACCGTCGCGATGGGTCATGGCATAGTCATGTCGACTTGGGGCTGTGGGCTGATGCTATGGTGATTGCTCCGGCTTCGGCTTCTACTATCGGGAAGATGGCGAATGGCATTGCCGACAATATGCTTATTACTACTTACTTGTCTATGAAGGCTCCGGTGTTCGTGGCTCCGGCTATGGATTTGGATATGTTCGCACATCCGTCTACTCAGAGAAATCTGAAGACGCTGGCGTCTTATGGCAATCATATCATAGAACCGGGGGCTGGTGAACTGGCTAGTCATCTGGTGGGTAAAGGCAGAATGGAAGAGCCTGAACAGATTGTTGAAGTTCTGGAAGAGTTCTTCAGCGGTCAGCAGGAACTGATGGGTAAGAAAATTGTCATTACAGCCGGACCTACGTATGAGAAGATAGACCCGGTGCGTTTCATCGGCAATTACTCGTCGGGCAAGATGGGTTTTGCACTGGCTGAGGAATGTGCCGAACGTGGCGCTGAGGTTACGCTCGTGGCTGGTCCTGTTACGCTGGCGGTCTGCCATCCTAATATAAAGCGGGTGGATGTGGAGAGTGCTGAGGAGATGTATCATGCGGCTAGTGGGGCTTTCGAAGAAGCGGATGGCGCTATCTTGTGTGCTGCTGTTGCCGATTTTACACCTAAGTGTGTGGCCAACCAGAAGATTAAACGTGAGAAAGATGATCTGATGGTGTGTCTGAAACCTACACATGATATCGCTGCGTCTCTGGGACATAAGAAGCGCGACAGTCAGGTGCTGGCCGGATTCGCACTCGAAACGAACGATGAACTGGAACACGCTAAAGGCAAACTGGAAAGAAAGCATTTTGATTTCATCGTACTAAACTCGCTCAACGATAAGGGTGCTGGATTCCGTCATGATACGAATAAGATTACTATCGTTGATAAGGAACAGATTGTGCCTTATCCGCTCAAGAATAAAAAGGAAGTCGCAAAGGATATCGTTGATAAACTTGCAGCAGTAATGAATGCTAAATAAATGCTAAAAGAAACCAACTTTTCATGATTAAGTCTAACTATTCATGTTAAAGTATAACTATTCATGATAATATCTAACTATCCATGTTAAAGTCTATCTTCATTCAGAACTATGCGTTGATTGATAAACTGGATATCAGCTTCGGACCGGGGTTCTCTGTCATCACTGGGGAAACGGGGGCTGGTAAGTCTATTATTCTGGGCGCTATCGGACTCCTTCTCGGGCAACGGGCTGATGTTAAGGCTATTAAAAAAGGGGCTACGAAGTGTACCGTGGAAGCGTATTTTAATATTGTTTCCTGCGGACTGGAAAAATTCTTCACGCTGAATAATATTGATTATGACCCGGAGGAGTGCATCCTCAGAAGGGAGGTCTCAGCAAACGGAAAGAGTCGCGCGTTTATTAATGATACGCCTGTGTCGCTCACGCAGATTCGTACGCTCGGCGATAAGTTGATTGATGTGCATAGTCAGCATCAGAATCTGTTGCTTAATAAGGAGGGATTCCAACTCAATATCTTGGATATCCTGGCTCAGGACGAGAAACAGTTGTCGGATTATCAGATTTTGTTCGACCGCTATAAACAGCTTAGCAGTGAGTTGGAGGCGTGTATCCGTAAGGCGGAGGAAAGCCGGAAGGAGGAGGATTATATACGTTTCCAGTTACAGCAATTGGAAGAGGCCAATCTGAAACCGGATGAGCTTGTATCGCTGGAACAAGAGGCTGAGACTTTAACTCATGCTGAGGATATTAAGGCTACGCTCTATAAGGCGAATCAGCTTACGGAGGGCGATGAAGGGGGCTGTGTGTCGATGGCTAAAGAGACCATGCAGGCACTGGAGGGAATCGCTAAGGTTTATCAGCCGGCCAATGAGTGGATCAGACGAATCGATAGTTGCTATATCGAGCTCAAGGATATCGCTCATGATATGGAGGTGGCGCAGGAGGAAATCGACTTCAACCCTTCCCGACTCGATTTCGTGAATTCAAGGATCAACCAATTGTATACTTTGCTCCAGAAGCATCATGTGAAGACGGAAGAGGAGCTCATCGAAATTTCCGAGGGGTATCAGCGGCAGCTGGATATGATTACCTCGTCTGATGACCGTATCGCTGAACTCGAGAAACAGAAGGAGGCGGCTTTCCAGCAGGTGATGATTCATGCGCAGGGTCTTTCGGCTATGCGACAGGCTAGCGCACAGGAGATAGAACGACAGATGGAGTCGTATCTCGTTCCTCTGGGTATGCCTAATGTGAAATTTGCTGTCGAACTGACCAGACGAAAGGAGCCGGATATCCACGGCATCGACAGTGTATCGTTCTTGTTCTCGGCCAATAAAAACGGCACACTCCAGAATGTGGCTTCTATTGCCTCGGGGGGTGAAATAGCCCGAGTCATGCTGTCGCTGAAGGCGATGATAGCTGGAGCAGTGAAACTGCCTACTATTATCTTTGATGAGATAGACACCGGCGTATCTGGTTCCATAGCCGAGAAGATGGCGCTGATTATGAAAGATATGGGACGACAGAACCGACAGGTCATGAGTATCACTCACCTGCCGCAGATTGCAGCCAGAGGAAATGCTCACTATAAGGTATATAAGGAAGATACCGAAACGGGAACAAATAGTCACATTCTCCGTCTCAATGATGAAGAACGTGTCAATGAAATAGCCAACATGCTGAGTGGCTCTACCCTAACAGAGGCAGCCAAGGATAATGCACGTGCTCTGTTGGGTTTTTAACAAAAAAGAAAATAAACAAAAATATATGATCGAAAAAAACGAAATGATTTTCGGCGTAAGAGCCGTAATCGAAGCCATTCAGGCTGGTAAAGAAATTGATAAAGTGTTGGTTAAGAAGGATATCCAGAGCGACTTGTCGAAGGAGTTGTTTGCTGCACTGAAAGATACCTTCATTCCTGTTCAGCGTGTACCGGTAGAACGCATCAACCGCATCACACGTAAGAATCATCAGGGTGTAGTGGCGTTTATCTCGCCTATCTCTTACCAGCGTACAGAAGATATAGTTCCTTTCTTGTTTGAAGAAGGTAAAAATCCATTGTTCATCATGCTCGACGGACTGACCGACGTGCGCAACTTTGGTGCTATTGCTCGTACCTGTGAGTGTGCTGGTGTAGATGCCATCATCATCCCTTCTAAAAACAGTGTCAGCGTAAATGCCGATGCCATCAAGACTTCGGCTGGTGCCCTACATACCATCCCGGTATGCCGTGAAAACAACCTCACCCAGACTATCCGTTTCTTAAAAGACAGCGGTTTCCGCATCGTTGCCGCTACCGAAAAAGGCGATTACGACTATACCAAAGCCGACTACACCGCTCCTACCTGCATCATTATGGGTGCTGAGGATACAGGCGTGCCGTATGACCACCTCGCATTGTGCGACGAATGGATTAAGATTCCATTGTTTGGTTCCATCGAGTCACTGAATGTATCTGTAGCTGCAGGTATTCTCATCTACGAGGCAGTCAAACAGCGCGGATTTGAAAACGAAAAATAAAATCTAACACACTGACCATGAAAAAATACGTTCTATTATTGGCTTGTGTCCTGGGAACGGGTTCCCTATGGGCTCAGGCCTTACCTAAATGGGCTGTGAAGGCTAAAAAAGCTGTCTTCTCAGTGGTTACTTATGATAAAGACAATAAGATTCTGAATACCGGCAACGGTTTCTATATTGATGAAAACGGTACGGCTGTTTCTGACTTCACTGTGTTTAAGGATGCACACCGTGCGGTGGTGGTAACTGCCGAGGGAAAGGAATTGCCGGTTACTATGATTCTGGGGGCAAACGACATGTATGATGTGGTGAAGTTCCGTACTAAGGTGAATAAGAAGTCGGCAGCTGTTCTGCCTGCAGTGAAAGCACCTGCTCTGGGTGAAACGGTGTATGTGCTTCCGTACGCCACTCAGAAAGAAGCGATGGGACGCACGGGGACAGTTGCCCGTCTGGATAGCATCGCCAATCAGTCGTTTTATTATACGTTGAATATGAAGACGAGCGATAAAACAGTTAGTTGTCCGCTGGTAAATACTGCTGGTGAGGTGGTTGGCTTAATCCAGAAGAATTCTGATAGTGAGAGTGAGGAAAGTTACGCACTGGGCATCGGCTTTGCAAAGGCTTTGTCGATTAATGCGATGTCTGGAAGCGACAATAATCTGAATGCCATCGGTATCAAGAAGGATCTTCCGGATGATGAAGATCAGGCGCTGGTGATGCTGTATTTTATGTCAACACAGGCCGATGACGCTACTTATCTGGGACGACTGAAAGATTTTATTGCTAAATTTCCAGAGTCTGCTGAGGGTCGTCTGCGTATGGCAACTTACTACATGAGTCTGAATGATGATGCTAGTATCAAGCCTGCTGAGGAGAACATCAAAGAAGCTCTTAAGATAACCAAAGACCCGGCAGAAACTCACTATAGCCTGGCTAAACTGTTGTACAATTACAACATCGGGCTCAATGGTCAGCCGGCTAAAGGCAACTGGACACTAGACCGTGCAGCCAGTGAGATTAAAGAGGCACTTGACATTGCTAAAGAAGGACTTTATTACCAGATACAGGGCGATATCCTATTTGCACAGAACAAGTATGCCGATGCAGCCAATGCCTTTGCTGAAGTCAACAAGAGCAAGCTGGCTTCAGCAGCTAGTTTCTATTCAGAAGCTAAGGCCCGTGAACTGATAGAGGGAGTAGACCAGCAGCAGGTAATAGCACTGTTGGACAGTGCAGTGGCTTTCTATAACCCTCCTTACGGACAGGAAGCAGCTCCATACCTCTTCGAACGAGGCCGCATCAAATCGGCAGACAAGAAACACCGTGAAGCAGTGCTCGACTACAATGCTTTTCATGAGGCAATGCTGGGTCAGGTTACAGCCGAATTCTATGCTCTCCGCGCGGAAGAAGAAGTGGCTTGCCACATGAACCAACAGGCCTTGGATGATATCACTAAGGCTACCGAAATGGAACCAGGCAACGTGGATTACTGGACGCAGAAGAGTGGCATTCTGATTAGATTCAACCAACAGCAGCAGGCTATTGAAACCATCAACAAAGCTATTGCGCTGAACCCTAAAGATGCTGGGCTATACCGTATGTTGGGATTCTGCCAAATTATGCTGAAGCAGAAAAAGGAAGGATTGACCAACTTAAAGAAGGCTAAAGATATGGGTGATGAGGTAGCTGAAAAGCTGATTCAGAAGTATAAATAAAAAGAAGCCCCTGTGGTGAGTCCCTCAACAGACCTCCCACAGGGGCTTTTTATATCCTTATCAGAAGAAATTACTTATACAATTCTTCCAATTTCTTGATCAATTCTTCGCCACGCAAATCACGAGCCACGATAGTACCCTCCTTATCAATCAAGACTGTTGCAGGAATACCACGCACACCATACAATTTAGCACCTTCACACTGCCAAGCCTTCAAGTCCGACATCTGAGGCCATGTAATGTTCAAATCCTTAATAGCCTTCTTCCACTGATCAGCACTCTGGTCCAGAGAAACACCTACAATACCGAAACCTTTAGATTTGAATTTCTTGTAAGCTTCCACAACAACCGGCATTTCACGACGGCAAGGACCACACCAGCTAGCCCAGAAGTCAACCAATGTATACTTATCTTTACCGATGAAGTCAGACAATTTCACATCCTTTCCTTCAGGAGTCTTCATTGCAAAGTCAACAAACTTCTTGCCCACTGCAGTATTCTGACAATGCTGAACATATTCCTTCAGACCAGTAATAGCCTCAGAAGAAGCCAATTCAGCAGGGACCTGAGAAAGCAACTCAGCCAATTTGTCTACATCAGCACCCATACCGAATGAAGCCATCAGATAAGCACCAAAAGGATTAGCAGCATTAGCAGTCATCTGAGCCAATACATACGCATCCTGATCTTCACCCTTCTGTTCAAGCTGCTTCATCAAATCAGCACGCTGTTCTTCAGTCAGTGTTGAGTCACTACGATATGACTTGTAGATACCCTGCATTTCTTCGTTCGTTTTCTTATATTCAGCCATGAAAGTACGAAGCAATTCATTGTTGACTGTACCGCTAACAGTAGGATTTTCCTTATCCAAGACCACCTTGATAGTACCTTTATCCAAGAAAAGCATAGCAGCTATCTTACCTTCTTTTGATGAATAACTTACAGCCTTAGGGAAAACAGCTGTTTCTGGATTACCTTTAAACTGGAACTTTCCGCCTTTAATCAGAGCAGAGTCCAATACTTCAGCCTTTCTGCCGATGGTATTCAGATAAACGTATTCTCCATCTACACCGTTGGCTACAGTACCTTCTACTACGTAACCTGTGTTTTCCTGACAAGCAGCCAATGTCATCAGACCTGCAGCTGCTAAGAGTCCTATTCTTTTCATATTTTTTAAATTTAAAATTTTAATTGCGCAAATGTAACTTAATTAACGGAATTAAGCACGCTTCCTGTATAAAAAAATTGGAAGAATGCAAGATAATATATAGAATAGGCTTACTATTTCAACTGAAATGCCGGCATATAATGTCAATCCGCTATAGGAAAGGAAAGCGAAAAATTGTTCTATAAAGAAGAGCGACACGAAGTATTCGGCAAAATTGGAGAATAAACAGGACATGCCTAGATATACGTCCTTGTCGCGACGGTAGTTGTCTACGGCAAATCCGTAGACGACTCCGCTGATGCCTATTCCCAGTGAAATTACTATCAGGATGCCGTCTTCAAGTGGTGACCCGGCAAACATTCCGGTGACACTGCGAACTATGCCCCATGGTCCCCATACGAGCAGGCAGCAGCATCCGGTATAGCTCATGGCTGCCAGAGCCGATAGGGTGAGTGCGCGTTTCTGCTTGCGAGATAGGATTTTCTCACGTGACGCTAGTCGGCAGATGGCGGCTCCAAGTCCCGAGTGTATTACTAGTCCGAAACCGAAAAAGAGGATGCATGCTATGGCTAGTGCTGGTGAATACATGAAGTTGTCTTCGGTGTTTCGTAGCATCCATCTTATGCCGTCTACGCTGAGCAGATTCTGTACGCCCTGCCATCCGTACCCACTTCCTATCCACGAACAGATGGTTACTGCTAGTGAGAGGAGTAGGAATAGTGTGGCTGGATGCAGGTAGTTCTTTAGTTTCATGATGGGTTGGTTTGTTGGCTTTTTATGGCGGGGATTATTCCTCATCGGGCTCAAGATTATCTATATCTAAGATGCGGAGCTCAAACGCACGGGTCACTAGTCGGCAGGCGTTGACGCCTATTCGCTCGTCATCACGGAAGAGTCGGTTTATCAACTCGTTCTGTCGTTTTTCTATCGACTTCACTCCGAATGGCATGGCCTTCAGATTAGTTATCATTTCTTTGGTATATCCTAAGGCCAGATGGCGCAGCAGACGCTCGTCATATTCATCTATGTCATAATTGATTACGGCCTCTTGTCTGCGCTGTTCGGTGGCTACCGACTGCTTAAAGCGGTCCACTATCTTTTCTAGTATGGGGTAATTGAAGACAAGTTTCTTGCCTTCCATCACTGCCTGTACATCGATAGCAGTAAGCAGTTCGCCTGTCTTCAAGATGATGCCGTCAGCTCCGGCATTCAGCACATCCACCCACAGTTTTTCATTCAGCACTTCTCCCGTAAAGATGAGCACCTTCAGTGCCGGATATTCTTTGTGCAGACGGGCACAGATTTCAACTCCGATAGTTGTGGAGCCGCCTAGTCCTAGGTCGAGTAGAACGAGGTCTGGTGTCTTTTCTTCCAGTAGTGGCCAGAATTCGGCTTCGGTCATGGCGGTACCAATTACTTCTGTATTCGGGATTTCATTGCGGAAGATTTCTTCCGTTCCTTTGAGTTCTAGTTTTACGTCTTCTACAATGATTACTTTTATTTTATTCATGGTTTTATATGATTTACGTTGTGTTAGTTCGATTATCGTTGTAATTATTCGATTTTCGTATATTTGCTTTATTATCGTTGTAATTATTCGATTATTGTTGTGTTAGTTCCTTAAAATTTCTTTCTGGCTGGAATGGTGAACCAGACGGTAAATCCCTCACCTCCTGGGGCACAGCAAGCATTAATCCTGCATCCTCGTCTGCCGCCATATTCATCATGTTCACGGATTATTTGCTTACAAACCAGATATTCCGTTCCCTTTAAAACAGGCACGCCCGATTCGGTACAAATCTGCGTATGATCGGGATAAAACAAGGCATTCAGTTCTTCCTGGTCGTAAGACCGTCGGTAGTCCGTGAAATCAAAGCGGACGAACGATTCTTCCATCGCTATCTTCAGATGGAGTTTGCCAGGCTCGGTCAACTGTATGGCTTCATTCAGCAAGTTCTCAAATAGAAAGTTCAATAAGATTTCATCGCCTACCACAGTCAGTTCTTCTGCCTCCACCTCCAGTTGCGGATATGTACGGAGCTTACGTGTCAGTTTTTTGTATGTCTTTTGCAATGTAGCCGCTAGCTGCCCGGTAGGGATGTCGTTGCGTCTGAAGGTAACCTCGTCCAACTGGCGGGATGCGCAGGAAGCCAAGAGGGTGAAGATGTCTTTGTAATAACTTACCAGCTCAGCCATATCTGTTAGAGGACTGTCCTCTGCAAGCGGAAGATTATCTTGAAGCATACGCTCTGCTATCTGACGGATACGATTCGGATAATAAATCGTTTCATGCTTGATAGTAGACAGACAGTTGTCGAGCACCAGATTCTGTACGTGCAGCATATTCTCCTCATACGATGCTCTACGAGCCTCATCCTGAGCCAGTTCGATATCAAGAACCTTACGCTCTACCTGCACAATGGAATTATACAAGACCACCGCCAAGTAACTGGCTATCAGTTTAACGAGCAACTTATCTTCCTGGTGCAAAGAAGGTTGTCCCCAGTTGAGCGCCATTACGCCTACGCGAAACTCCTCCCCTCCTGTATTGACACACAGAGGGATACACAGCCACAGCCCGTCTCTGCTCTCTTCCAGTTCCTGCCGCTCGTAACACAGACGTATCAAGTCGGTAATCTTCATACCGCTACTCATAGTGACAGTACTCATTGTATCCGTAATAGGATGGTAGTATGAATATCGCAAGTCCTCCATACCTTCCTCCTTCACCGCCAAAATAAGATTGTCGGTGGGGACCAGTTCGTTCACCTCATTGAAAATAGCCTTCACCAACTCCTCACGCACCTCATCTGGCTTCTTCCCTGCCACAGCAGTAGCCGAGAACGCGGCACGGTTTATCTGGAACACCTGCTCTACGTTGTACCGGTAATGCAGTGGTCTGCGCCAGAAGGTCAGATAATACATCACCAGAAAGCCTATCGACATCATCACAAACAAGGTCAGAGCTATGGATTTATTGTTGGATGAGCGCTGCATCTGCACGCAGAATTCCTCTAGCGAGTTGTCCTCACTCAGTTGCTTGTACATTCTGGTATACGCCAGATTGTTATAAGTATAGAGCTCAAAATCCTTCACCGCGAGACTCGCCACGGCTATCTCGTTTCTCACGTCAAGCAGGATAAAATAATCGGTATCGAAATCGTGTTCCCACCATACCAGTTCGGCTGCCTGACCTTTTCCTTGCATCTCCAGCAAAGGCTCGGTGAAGTCGGCATAACGCTTGAAGTGGGCGTTCATATAATACAGCACACTGTCGGCCAGACATAAAGCCTTGTGGTAATGTCGCGCCACATTCGCATCGTATACCTTATTGGCAAATTGGTTCGCTATCGCCAGCAGACTGTCGTATGGTGCTACGGTGTTGGCTGAGACAATGGTATCAGAATTGGCTTCTCTTGCCTGCTCTGCGATGCTGCCTCTCGGAGTACTTGATTCTGGAACAGATGATTCAGAGACACATGAGGAAAGGACAGCAGAAGTTGCAACCGATAAACCGGCAGAAAGCCAAAAAAAGAATGGAAGCAGCAGACTCATCAGACGCTTAACCCCCTTAGGCAGACGGAAATAGAAACGACTACCCTTGCCCAACTCGCTCTCTATGCTGAACTCACACACACCGAAGAGCGAATTTGTCTTCTTGTACTTATCTATGATACCCTTGCAGTTCATCAGACCGAAACCATGACCCTTCTGTTTCTGGAGCAAGTCTGCATCGGCTGCTGTATTCATGCCTATACTACCTGAATCATATACCTTTTCTGATAAGATACGATACACATCGGCCTCCGAAAGCCCGGGACCGTTGTCGGCAACGGACACCTCGATATACGTATCTGTTTCTTTGGCATATACTTTGATGAAGCCTCCTTCATGCACATACTTTCGCGCATTCTCTGTAAGCGTATTGATCATGAAGAGCGTGAGCGCTTTATCTGCCTTCACCACCGCCTCCGTATCCTCCAAGATGAGTTGCTGGTGCTTCATCTCGAATGTACGCCTGCCCTTAGCTATCATCTTGAACAACTCGCCCAACTCGAAGTTCTCTATGTTCAGACTGAGTGCTCCCTGGCGCATCTTAATCCATTGAGCCAGAATATCATTGTACTCGTTTATCTTTCCAGAAAGTTCGCTGATATACGTCAGTTTACCACGTTTCACCGTGTCCTCCTGAGCAAAAGAGGCATGCTGAAGTTTGTGGATTTCATTGACCACACGGTCTATGTAAGGAACAATACCGGTCACGATAGACAAGCACGACTTTTTGATGGTATTCTGCCGCTTGTTTTCTATAAGATGCTGCAGATGAATATATTGTTCCTTTTCCAGACGCATCCGTTCATCCGACAGCGAAGCCAGATTCAGTCCGTTCTCCAGAGTCCATGCCAGATACGGCAGAATCAATTGAATGAGCGACTGCTCTTCTTTTCTGATTTTTCCTTTTTTATGCAGCCACAACGTAGCTACCTGGTGATTCTTTCCGGGTGCTATCAGAGGAAAGCGAATGCCATCAGTTCCTTCGGATTCAGAACAATCAGTTCCTTCAGCTTCATCAGCCCAAGTAAACCAGAGCCTATCCGCCCCAGTTAACGACAGAATCTCCTCACCAGCCATCTCCTGAATCACATCCGTCACCTCATCCCTATCCAACGCCTGTTGCGGAACTGCAGCCGTAATCTTCCTACACAGATCAAGCACCACTTCCAACTGCTGCAAGTAGTTTGAATAACTTTTCTTCCAGAAACGGTTCAGATAGATGAAAATAATAAGCAGCACCACAAACACCAGTCCCACGAAAACAAGAATCAGGTTCAGCTGTCTGGACTCCGATTCTAGCGTTGCGTACCGGCTCTCCAGCTCCTTATCCTGTCGAGTATAATCCAAGAGATCAAGATAGATATTTCTATTATAATCAGACTCCCGTTTCATCCCCATCGCCGAGTAAGTCCTGCTCAACTGCTCACGCAATCGTGCTACCCACTCAGGAACCGTCATGACAGACTTATCATTCACCCACTCCCGTTCCACCGAGTTCGCCTGATCCTCCGAATAAACAAACAAGCGGTGGAGCGTATCCGCGCAATGATAATACATCTCATGATGCCTGTTGACATTATCCAAAGCCAACTTCAGATTCTGCAGCGCCTCCTCCGGTCTGTTCATCTCATTATAATAAGTAGCAATAGTTCTGTACGTTCCCGAAATCTGATACCAGTCGCCATACTCCTTAAAGAGCTCCAGCGCCCTACGAGCCAGCAGCAACGGCAGACTATCCAATTGCACTTCATGAGGGTTGATGATGCGCAGCCAAGACAAACGCTTCTCTTTCAGCAGCGTACGATTCGACTCTAAATTAAGCAACTCAGCCATAGCCTGCAGAGCGTTCGCCTCAAAATACGGATAATCATATAGACGCGCCTTCTCCAGACACTCCAGCAGACAACCGAACTCGCCCACTACACGCTCCTCCTCCGAGGTGGCCCCGTACATTCCCCCCGAACCCTTCATATATATATAATACAACCACTGAGCCGTATCATCCGCCAACATCTGTTCAGTGATAGCATCAATAGACTCCAATGATTCTGTTTCCTTCTGCAAGTAATAATAATAAATACCAGAAACGATATAAAACTCAGACAACGCATAATTGTACCGCTTCGACAAGGCCGAATCAGCCAGCACCATATGATCAGCTCCGATACGCTTCATCCGTCGCAACGCCTGATTGCGATAATCAAAAAACTCCTTATTGAGCGATGCACGCTGACAAATCTTCATCAGCCCAATATCAGAGACCAGACCCTCAATCTCATTGTTCGTCTCCCGCGAAACCTCCCCATACAGATTCATGGCTTTCTCGAAGTCCATCTGCATGAAGGCACAGAATCCCAGATTGTTCAGAGTCTGCGCCCACACGGTAGGATTATTAGGCAACAGGCGGTAAGCCCTCTCTGCAGCCTCCGAAGCCTGTGTCAGATTCTTATATCTAAGATCAAATGCGATGCGGTTCAGCGAATCGGCCTCACGTACGGTCATACTGCTTCTTCCCCCGTTCCCGCAGGAAAAGAGAAAGCCTAATGCCAGAAATAAGATCCAGCAGGAACCGAATATGCCGAAGGTTTTAGTTCTCATTTAGAGTTAATATTATATCTCGTTACAATTCTATTGTTCTAGTGAACATTCTTATTAGTATAACATATCTATAAACTAAAAGGTTGTATTATCCCGTTAGCGGAACAATACAACCTTTTAAATTGAGCACGAATCAGCTTATTTCTTTGATTCCTCAAGAGAAATTTTTCTGAATTCTTTAAAAACTTTTTCCAATTCCAATGAAGTTTTGCGAGCTCTAATTCCAGCTGCCTTGTTACCCTTAACACCCTGCAAATCAGCATCAGCAAAAAATGACGCGCTCAACTCCTTAATTTTTTCAATGATTTCGTTCATATCCTTCTAGGTTTATAAATGCTATGTCAAAGTAAACACAAATACTTGAATATTACACTATTTAACGACTATTTTTTATCGTTTTTTGTGCTAAAAAAGGTTAAATCCTGAAATTCATCCCTTTTCAAACTTTTTTTTCATGTTGTTCAACATTCTTTCGACCATTTCTCAACCTTTAACTAAATATTTCTTTATACTTAGAATCAACACCTAACAGTTAACAGAATCAGTACCTAACACTTAGCAGCAGCACCTCACTTGTAGCATCAGTGACACAAAAACGCTGATCTACACGCTCATTAACGAGCCAGACTATCTCACCGCCACTCACCACAACTAACTGATCCTCCTTCTCATACACAGAAAGCTTTCTGTCACGCAGGTAATCGCGCACCTTCTTCGTTCCACGCATTCCAAACGGTTGGAAAGTGTCGCCACTCTGCCACTTCCTCAGTTCCAGCGGATGCCGAACCTTGGCTGCATCAATACAAGCCGTAGTTCGTTCCTTGATGAATTCAGAAGCCACTTCACGCGATATCCGGTCCACCACCAGAACCGACTGATTCTTCTTCTCGTCCACCCGTCGCAGCACCAAGTGCTCCCTATCGCGAAGCAGTTGCCAGTTTTTAGCATAAAACAGTCGGCCGGATTCGCCGTCTAAACTGTGCAGAATGTCATGAATCTGCGACGAGTTGAAACCGTAGACCGACAGCCACTCATACAGTACACACGCAGGCGAGGTTTCTTTCCTTAATAAAGCGATATCTACAACCACATCAGAAACACTGACCCGCTGCAAGGACGCCTGGATGGCCTCCTGATAAACAGCCGCCACCTCAGAGAGCCGTTTGGAGGTCTCTGATACCGATTCGCAAAACGACGGGTTCAGACGCTGGAACAACGGAACGATATCTAGTCTGACCTGATTACGCATATACACATTCTCCAAGTTGGTACTGTCGGTCACATAATCCTGCTGCAGATAGAGCAGATAATCCACAATATCCTTCCTCGACACCTCCAGCAGCGGACGCACTATATACCCGTTCCTCACTGGAATCCCCTTCAGACCATTGATACCAGTGCCACGCGACAGATTCAGCAAGAAAGTCTCCACACTATCGTCCAAGTGATGAGCCACAGCCACCACGTCCGCCCCAGTAGACCGGCGCAACTCATCAAACCAGTTGTACCGAAGCTCACGCGCCGCCATCTCGACAGACAGCCCATTAGCCTTAGCATACTCCTCAGTGCTGAAATGCGTCACATGCAATTTCACCCCCAGGCCCTCACAAAGCCCCCTCACGAAGCCCTCATCCCTATCCGACTCAGCCCCACGCAGATGAAAATTACAGTGAGCCGCCTCACACCGGTATCCCAGTTGCAACAACACCCGCAGCAGAGCCACCGAGTCCGTGCCACCACTCAACGCCACCAAGACCCTGTCGGCAGACAACATCAGGCGTTTCTCTTCGATAAATTTCTGAATTCTTGCTTTAAACATACCACAAAGATACAACGAATCCGCCATCCCCCCACACATCCCACCCATAAAAGAATACCCCACCATCAAAAAAACGCCACATTATTTAAAAACAATCTAAATAACTTGTTTTGATGTCCTCTAAACATTATCTTTGCGCAAAAATTAAAATAGTTCAATCAAAAGAGTCCATGAAATTATCAGAATTAAAGACCGGTGAAGAGGGGATCATCGTCAAGATATTAGGTCAGGGAGGATTCCGCCGACACATCATTGAGATGGGTTTTGTGAAAGGTAAAAAGGTAAAAGTACTGCTGAATGCACCTTTGAAAGACCCTATTAAATATCAGATTATGGGATATGAAGTGTCGTTGCGCCGACAAGAAGCCGACATGATAGAGATAGTAAGTGAAAGCGAAGCGCGCGAAGCTAATATCCAGGAACAGAAGGCAAATCCTCTACATGAAGACATTCCGCTTACAGAAGAACAACTGCACAGCATAGCTAAAGGAAAACGCCATACCATCAATGTGGCACTGGTAGGAAATCCAAACTGCGGTAAGACATCACTGTTCAACCTCGCCTCTGGTGCACATGAACACGTGGGCAATTACAGCGGTGTGACCGTAGATGCCAAAGAAGGATATTTCGATTACAAAGGATACCACCTGCGACTCATCGACCTTCCTGGTACCTACTCGCTCTCAGCATACAGTCCGGAAGAACTCTACGTGAGAAAACACATCATCGAGGAAACCCCCGACGTAATTATCAACGTAGTAGACTCAGACAATCTGGAGCGCAATCTCTACCTTACCAGCCAGTTGATTGATATGAACGTACGCATGGTAGTAGCACTCAATATGTTCGACGCCCTGAAAAACAGCGGCAACGAATTGAACGTAGACGGCTTGAGCGAACTCCTCGGCGTTCCTATGATACCAACCGTATGTCGTAACGGCGAAGGCATAAACCAACTCTTCGACTCCGTCATCAACGTTTATGAAGGCTCCGGAGTCCAAGGCGAAGAACAGAACCGATTCGTTCACCACATCCACATCAACCACGGACCTGAGCTGGAACGCAGCATCGACGCCATCCGCAAAGAAATAGGCCGCAACATCCAACACAGATACTCCACACGCTTCTTAGCCATCAAACTCCTTGAGAACGACAAAGACATAGAGAAACGCATCTCAGAAGAGCTGCCAAACGCCAAAGAAGTCATCGACGTAAGAAACAAGGAAGCCCAGCGCATCCAGTCGGTCATGAACGAAGACAGTGAGCAAGCCATCACCGAAGCCAAATACGGCTTCATCTCAGGCGCCATGCTTGAAGTGTTCACTGACAACCATAAAGACAAAGAAGTATTCACCCGAGTAGTAGACAGCATAGTCACCAACAAATTCCTCGGATTCCCAATCTTCTTCATCCTGCTCTACATCATGTTCTGGGTAACCTTCAGCATAGGTTCCTACCCTATGGACTGGATTGGCATGGGCGTAGAAGCCCTAGCATCAGTAGTAGACACCTACATGCCAGAAGGCATACTGAAAGACATGATCATAGACGGAATCATAGGCGGTGTAGGAGGTGTCATAGTCTTCCTGCCAAACATCATGATACTCTACCTCTTCATCTCACTGATGGAAGACTCCGGATACATGGCACGAGCTGCCTTTATCATGGACAAGATTATGCATAAGATGGGACTTCACGGCAAATCATTCATCTCACTCATCATGGGATTCGGATGTAATGTGCCCGCAGTCATGGCCACCCGCATCATAGAGAGTCGCAAATCGCGCCTGGTAACCATCCTGGTCAATTCGCTAATCCCGTGTAGTGCCCGCCTGCCCATCTTCCTAATCATGATCAGCGCCTTCTTCCCAGAGAACGGCACCCTCGTAATGATGTCTCTATATATAATAGGCATCGGAGCAGCCGTAGTCATGGCACGCCTGTTCAGCAAATTCCTAGTGAAGGGCGAAGACACCCCATTCGTCATGGAGCTTCCCCCTTACCGCATGCCTACAGCCAAAGCCGTAACACGCCACACCTGGGAAAAAGGAAAACAGTACCTCAAGAAGATGGGAGGCATCATTATGATAGCATCCATCATCATCTGGTTCCTGGGATACTTCCCTAATCATGACGCATATGATTCAGTTTCAGAACAACAGGAAAACTCATACATCGGACAGATAGGTAAGGCGATAGAACCAGCCATCGAACCACTCGGATTCGACTGGAAGATGGGTATCGGCATCCTCTCTGGTGTAGGAGCAAAAGAACTGGTGGTAAGTACCCTCGGCGTACTCTACACCAATGAAGGCGACCTTGACAAGATAGACCTGACCAACCGTCTCCCTATCACCCCACTGGTAGCCTACGGATACATGCTCTTCGTCTTGCTCTACTTCCCATGTCTGACTACCATAGTAGCCATCAAGCAAGAATCAGGAGGATGGAAATGGGCCCTATTCGTAGTAGCCTACACTACCATTCTGGCATGGACTGTATCTTTCATTACCTACAAAGTAGGCAGCCTGTTTATTTAAAGCTATAAAAGCGATTTAATTGATTTAAGAGAAAGCAATTTAAGAGAAAGCAATTTAAGAGAAAGCGATAAAACATTAAAACATTAAAACAACAGTAACGATGAACAGCCAGCAAATCATAGTATACATCATCATAGCCGTATGCGTGATTCTCGCCGCCAACTGGTGCTACAAACAACTCACCCGTAAAAAAGGCGACGGATGCGGATGCGGATGCAGCGGATGCACAGCATCATCAAAGAATGGTAAAAAAACCTCAGGATGCAGCTCCAGAAACGACAATAATAGAACATGCTGTTAAACAGTAACATAAGATAAACCAGAGCCTACGCCTCAAACGTCGGTTCTGGTTTTATAGCAAAAAGACGCATTTTTTTATCCAAAAGTATTGTTTATTCCCAAATAAGTAGTATCTTTGCATCGCAATTGAGAAAAACAAGAGCAAAAAGGAAAGGGTTCCTTGGATGAGTGGCTTAGTCAGCGGTCTGCAAAACCGTGTACGGCGGTTC
>SAMEA104404106__coassemble_208_pt1 | contig 68946 bp, 62 predicted proteins | sample SAMEA104404106__metabat2_low_PE_044 | metagenome-assembled genome bin SAMEA104404106 (sample SAMEA104404106) | Balaenoptera acutorostrata
TAGAGTAGCTGACTACGGATCAGCCGGTTACAGGTTTGAATCCTGTCGCGGTCACCTACAATCCTCATCTTCTTCAAGGTGAGGATTTTTTAATAGATTGCTTTTAAACTTCAAAAGCCGTTCCTAAACTCTTCAGTTTATGGAACGGCTTTACTTTTATTGCAGTAACATTAAACCCCTACAACCGCAACTTGATTTTCACCTAGAAATATGAATAATTTGTTTCTTTCTAATATTAATCAATTCGACCTTCGCTATTTAATAATCAGCATCGGCGTTTCAGAATGGAACACCATACGTTTAGCAATACTAGGATTAAATAAGCGCGCAAACACATTGCGCTTATAGTTGGAGATGCAAAGCACATCAATACCCTTCTCTTTCACATACTCATCCAGATTAGTCAACAAATGGTCCTCAGTAATAGATTTAATTTCTATCTTCAAGTCAGGATACTGTTTCAAGAAATAGTCCCTGATACCAGCCAGCTTGATTTCATTCCAAGTACGATGCTCCTCATCAGCATTCAGATGAATAAACGAAATCTCAAACGGATAATCCTTGAAAATATCAAGAAGCGAATCAAACGCCACCAAATCACGCTGGTCGAAGCTAGTCATGAAGCCTACCTTATTAATATGAGCGAAATCGACCAATTTAGCATTCTCAGGAATAGCATAAACAAAAACCGGACTACGTTCAATCACCTCGGCAGTGACGCTTCCTATCACACCATAATCCTTCAAACCCTTGCCACGAGTACCCATCACAATCATGAGCGGCTTTCTAGTACGCGCATAATGCAGAATCTCCTCTTCAGGAACCCCTTCACGCAAGACACACTCATAATCCACCTTAGGATACTCACCCGACTCCATACGCTCATTGACAACCTCAGTAAGCTTGTCGAGCTGATTCTGAACACTATCAAGGATAGACTTGATACCCAACTCGTCATCAACCGGCATACTATACCCCTCAGTAGCATACTGCAAACTAGGCATATAAACCGGACTGAAATAAATATGCATCAGAGTCACCTTGACCTTCATGCGAGCCGCAAAATTAAAAGCAAACGCACACGCCTTCATCGAATACTCAGAGAAATCAACCGGAACAAGAATAGTCTTCTCCTCCTTTTGTTCCTCCACCTCCTCCTGCACCACCTCATCAGCAAGCCATGCAGAACTTTCAGTAATCTTCAAAGCACGCGGCAAATCACTCTCCATGATACGCACCCTCACGCCCGACGATACCATCGGCTGAATCAGGTTGACATTATGAATATACGCTTCAATACCCTCGTTAGCGAGGACATTCTTTAAAATCTGAGCCTTTGAATAAGTTAAGATGGCCAGTGTTACCATTTTTTCTTCCATAGTTACCTCATTTAAGTGAAACAAATAGATACACACGATACCCTGCTGCCCATCATGACATCCTGCTATGATGGGGATGCCTGTTTGTTCATCATGCTTGTTCTTTTAAAATAGCTAGTGCTTTTTCTAATACCGTTGTATCGTCTAACATCACAATACCGCCATCAGGTCCTGGTTCTATGTGGAGACCCACGCTCTTTCCGTCCTTGAAGTTCTGACCACCAAAGAAATTGCGTACGGTTTCTACACTTACACCTAATTCATCTGCTATGCGATGCATACTGCCTGATGGCAATGAATCTTTAATTTTTCTCAATTCATTAAAAGTTATCGTTTTAGTCATATCTACCTCCTTTGGGTTAAATTAATAATTGTGCTCATGAGTAAGTTTCTTATTACGATTTCTTATTTTACTCGTTCTAAATATAGGTAAAAGTTTGGTTATTCGCAAATGAATCGGGCTAAAACTGCAAAAAAATCGAGCCGATTCAGACGATGTGGCTGCATGCCTTGGGTCGGAATCGGCTCGATTAGAAAGTGTCTTATGACGTATGTTTTAGAGGAACAGATATTTAGCTCGCATCATGCCTACTATGACGACTCCCAGATAGGTAAGCAGGAGCACTAGGTAAAATACATAGTGGGTAGACACTTCATATCCTGTTGAGGTATTCTGTATCTGACTGAATCGAGCTGATCCTAGGTCTTTCCTTTTATATACGTAGTAATAGCCCGCATAGAGGAGACTAGCAACGAGCATGCCTACTGTAGCACCACAGAGGATGTCGCCTGGATAATGCACTCCGAGGTAGATTCTGGAGTAAGTAGCAATAAACGCCCAACTGAACGTAACGAAAGTCATGAGCAGGTTTCTCACCATGAGCGACATGAACATGGCCACTGCAAAGGTATTGGCCGCATGACTCGACATAAAACCGTACAATCCTCCACGATAACCATTTACGGTATGCACCAGGTACATCATCTCCGGATCTTGCGTAGGACGGAGACGCTCGAAAAACGGCTTACAAAGTCCCGAGGTAATCTGATCGGCCAACGTCACACAGAGCGCCAGCGAAATAAGTATGGTAGCCGCCTCCTGAATCTTATTATTCTTGAAGATGACATACAGCAACGCCAAAGCCGCCGGCAACCACGTAATCGTTTTGGTAGCCGTCCACATAAAACCATCCCAAAAGAGAGAATGATTTCCATTGAGCGCCAGAAGCAGCTCCTTATCTAACTCTATCAGTTGCTGTATGTCCATAGTCTGTTCTTTTTTTTAAATTACTTCAATGCTTTCAGTTGGCACCCATCCTTTATTACCATCCTCAAGACGGATTTCCTTCCATCCCTTCATGGCATTGTCTTCCACAAAGATTTTAGTACCTTCATGAAGGACAAAGAGTTCAGTTCCACTCTCATTTGGTGTGCTGCGTACTGTCACTGTAGGCGACATCACGATGGCTCCAGTACGAACCACCAGCTTTTCTTTCTGCGCATCAGCAAAAAGGTTGGCACAGATGCACACGATGACAAACACAATGGCACCAATGAAACCAATTTTGCGAAGCACAAGCTTGTTACCAAAGAGATAGAGAATAAACCCCGCCAAAATGAGGATAAAAGACACGATACCCAACTTGGCCCACGCTGCCTCACTCATCAGATTAGTAAGCGAACGAATCCAAGTCACGATAAACACCTCACTAGCAGGAGTCACCTTATCTATCGTCTTACTCTTAGCCAGTTCGAGATTAAAACGCGTATCCCCATCGCTAGGATTAAGAAGAAGAGCACGTTCATAATTCAAAATAGACTTAGCGATATTCTCCGACTTATAATAGCTGTTGCCCAAATTGTAATAGATAGCAGCCGATTCCTGTCCGTCGTCCAGAATCGCTTCGTACTGCTGGATGGCGCTGGCGAAATCATTCTCCTGATAAGCTTTGTCGGCATCGGCTTTAGTTGCAGCCCATGAAACCTGGCAAACGCTCATCATTATCATCACGATGATGTATATTCTTTTCATGTTGATTTTCTCCTATCTGATTAATGTTTGATACTATTCTCCATTTTGCTGATTACGTCGATGGATGTCTTATATACCTTATCCATGGCTTCGTTCTCATCCCCTGGTGCGTAACGCGCAAATTCACAATCGTTTAAGACTGCAAGAAACTGCTGGGTAAGTTCGTCGGTCACACCGTAACGCGCTAACTCGGATGCTACGTTGTCCTTGGTCAACTTAGATACAGGAATGCTCAACTTATCGCTTATGTATCCCCATAATGCCTTAAGAACTTCATCGTAGAACTCATTCTTCTTATTCTCGGCCAACAGTTTTCCTGCCAGTTTCATACGCTTAGTGGCAACCTTATTTGCCTTTTTCGTCTTCATCTTAGCGATGTTGGCATTTTCCATAGCCTGCTTGCGGCATATGATGACGAATGCAGCGAACAACATAAACGGAATGACATACCAGAGGTAATAACTTGTAGTACCGAAGAGGTATTCACCTTTCTGCGACAAGTGTGTATCACCAATCTTAATGAAGCGAATATCCTTACCAATCAACTTGACATCCTCCTTATTAGTGAAGTTGGTCATCACCTGACCGTTGCCTCCACCGCCCTCTCCTTTCGCTACACGCAACTGGTAGCTATCCGTCTTCAGCGTCTTATACGACTTGCTGTCGAGGTCGAAATACGTAAATTCGATAGCCGGGATAGTGAAATTGCCAGCATGACGAGGAATAGCCAAATATTCCACCGATTTAGAACCACTCAAGCCACGCGAAGTCAAGTCATAATTATCTGTCACCTTCGGATCATACACCTCGAAGTCCTGTGGGAACTTCACCTCAGGCGTACTAATCAGCTTCATATTACCCGTACCACTGATATTCAGTTTGATAGTAACAGCATCATTCGCCTTCAACTCCGTTCCGCTGATAGAAGCCGAGAGTTTGAAATCGCCCACCGCACCCGAATAACTATCAGGACGAGTAGGAAGTTCCTTAACATCCAGCACCACCTTCGGAGCAATCACCTTCTTCTGTACCTGCGTATAGCCACCCCCATTGAAGAACGCTTCAAACGGATCGTCAGAAACCTCTACACGCTGAGCGACCACCGCATCGAAAGTAACTTCAGGAATCTCAATCTTGCCCGTCTTCTGAGGGAACAAAACATACTGACGGTAAACAGCCGTATTATAATTGCGACCCTTATAATGCTCCAACGACCACGACTGCTGAGGTAACTTAACCTCTTGGACATAAAATCCCTGCTGATCGGACATATTACCAATCAGCTGCTGCATATTCACATTGGTATACACCTTATAAGTGAGCAAGATAGCCTCTTGTTCATACACCTTCGTCTTACTAGCAGTAGACGTAATAAACAAGTCCTTATTCGTAATTCTGCTGCCTGACACCTGACTGCGAGAAGAGCCCTGACCACCATTCTGGCTACCAGCCTGAGCATCTTTATCAGGAGGAAGTACTTTAATAGTCAGCGTATTAGAGAAGATTTTCTTTTTATCCACCTCAACACTAGCCGACGGAATAGTATACGTACCCGGTTCACCCGCCATAAGGATATACGTATACGTTATCGACTTACTTCTAGAAACCTTTCCGTTAATAATCTGCGTACTACTACTCTGCTGACGACTCGGTCCCATGAGGACATCGAACCCCTTGGCTGAAGACGCACGGAAATCCTTCACATCATGCGTATTCACCGTAAAAGTGAGTCGGAACTGATCGCCAGTTACCACCACCTCCGGTGCATCAGCCTTGAGATAGACATCATCACCCGCAAAGACACGGATAGTAGCGGTCAACAAGAATAGCAGGAAAAATAGCTTTTTCATACTTTTAAGTTAATTTATCCGTTTAAGTTTTACTTATTCCAAAACTTACAATTTTACTCTTTAAATATACTCTTTATTAATATACTCTTTATTAATATACTCTTTATTAATATACTCTTTATTAATATTAGTAAACCCCTTCAGATTAGATAATTTCTTTTCAGATTAGCAATACCCATCCCTTCCAGATTAAGTAATTACCAATCCTTTTCAAGTTTACGTCCACGAACCTGCAGCTGCTTCTTCACCTTATCCTGGACCTTCTTTTCATCCTGCATAGCCGCCCTCAGCAACTGTTCAGCGTTCTGTTTAGACATCTGATCCTTCTTCTTCTGCTGTTGCTGCTGATTAGGATTCTGCTGTTGGTTCTTCTTATTCTGATCCTGCTGCTCCTTCTTCTGGTCCTCCTTCTTATCGTCCTTTTGCTCCTTCTTCTGCTGATCCTGGTTCTGTTGCTGCTGCTGTTGCTGCTGATCCTTCAACTGCTTCTGCGCCAGCACAAGATTATAGCGCGTCTCGTTGTCGGCAGGATTATTACGCAACGATTCCTTATACGCTTCAATACATTGAGGCAACTGTTTAGACGACTGAAGAATCACCCCCATATTATGGTAGATTTCAGCCAGTTTACTCTTATCTTTTTCCAACCTTGCCGCGGCCTCAAACTGCTCCATCGCCTCCTTAGCCTTCTGCTGCATCAACAGCGAATTTCCCAAGTTGAACATAGCATCGGTTGATTTCGGATTGACATCCAGCGCCTTACGGTAATCCACTTCCGCCTTGACAAACAAACTGTCAGTATAAAGCTTATTACCACTACGCAGATAGTCGCGATCCGTCTTCTGTGCAAACGCACCCGCCGAGACAAGCATCAAAGCCATCACGAAATATCCTCTGTGTTTCATAATCAATCCTTCTTTATTCCTTATTAAAAAGTTTCACATTCTTGAAAAGCGGATTCTTGCGGTTCAAGATCATCAGATCGAGAGCCAGCAGAATCAAAGCCAGCCATGCAAAAACATTAAACTGCTCATCGAACTCCGTAAATACCTGAGTCTCCACATCAGCCTTGGCCAGCTTATTGATTTCAGCATTCAGCGCCTTCTCAGCATTATTAGTATTGTCCACACGCACATACATACCATTACCAGCCTGCGCAATTTCCTGACACATCTGCTCATTGAGACGAGTCACAATGACATTACCATCCTTATCACGACGGAATTCATTTCTGCCCTCAGCAGGAATAGGCGAACCATCAGGCGAACCCACACCCAAGACAAAAACACGAACCCCCTTCTTGGCAGCAGCCTTAGCCGCTTCTACTGCACCACCCTCATGGTTTTCACCATCAGTAATCAGCACAATAGCACGACCCACACCTTCATTCGGAGTAAAACTCTTCATACCCAAGTCGATAGCACCACCAATATCCGTACCCTGAGTAGTAATCAGCGACGGATTAATAGTTTCCAAGAACATTTTAGCCGAGATATAGTCGCTCGTAATAGGCAACTGCGTAAACGCCTCACCCGCAAACACAATCATGGCCACCTTATCATTATTAAAAGTCTCCACAAGACGAGAAATCAACTTCTTCGACTTGTCCAGACGACTCGGCGTCACATCCTGAGCCAGCATAGAGTTGGAAATATCCAACGCCACCACCGCTTCAACCCCCTGACGTTTCACCGTTTCCATCTTCGAACCGAACTGCGGACGCGCCAACATAAAGATGACCATTGCCAAGGCACTGAAAACCAGCCAGAACTTCACATCCGGTCGGTACTTCGAAACCTCAGGCATCAATTGCGCCAGCAATTCCGGATCACCATACTCACGCAATTTCTTGCGGCGTCTGTAATTACTATACAGATAAAACGCAGCCAGAAACGGCAGTATGATCAATAAATATAAATAGAGAGGTTCTCCAAATCGAAACATAACTTCTACTTTTTAAGGTATTTTCTTTAAAATAGTATTGCGCAATATAAGTTCCAACAAGATAGCCAAGAAAGCAATGAGAGCAAAAACCTCATACTCTTCTTCGCGCTTGCTGAATTCCTTCACGCTCAACTTTGTTTTTTCCAGTTTATCAATCTCCTGATACACTTCTTCCAACTTAGAATTGCTTGTGGCACGGAAATAGTTACCATTTGTAGTACCCGCAATCTGCGTCAGCGTCTGTTCATCAATCTCCACTGGAGTCTGTATGTACTGCACAGTTCCACCATACGTACGCATAGGATAAGGAGCTGTACCATTGGTACCTACACCGATAGTATACACACGAATACCAAACTTGCTGGCAATCTCGGCAGCCGTCAGCGGCGATAAGTCGCCACGATTATTCACGCCATCAGTAAGCAAGATAACCACCTTCGATTTAGCCTTGCTATCCTTCAGGCGAGTCACCGCATTAGCCAGACCCATACCCAGCGCCGTACCATCCTCAATCATACCACGATAAATCATTTCACAGCTCACACTCTGAAACAGATTCAGCAAAACAGCATGATCAACCGTAAGCGGACACTGCGTAAACGCCTCACCAGCAAAGATAGACAGACCGATATTATCATTCGGGCGGCCGTTGATAAACTCGGCAGCCACCTGCTTAGCCGCTTCCAGACGATTCGGTTGAAGGTCCTCAGCCAACATACTGGTAGAAATATCCATCGCCAGCATTATATCGATACCCTCAATTTCAGAATTCTGCCAATTATCAGTAGTCTGCGGACGCGCCAACACCAGAACAATCATGACAAACGCCACGATACGTAGCAGAAACGGCGCATGAATGAAATACACCTTCCAACTCTTCGGCGCATGCATATACATACGAGTAGTAGAAACCTGCAAAGAAGCCTCCGAACGGCGTCGGCGCATGATATACCATACTATATAAGGTATAATCAAAAGCAATAAAAACAGGTATTCAATATTAGCAAATATCATAATATTCTACACGATTTAAACATTAAAAGAAAAGATTAATCAACTCACTTATAAGCACATAAAGCGCAAATACCGCAGCAGCCGCAGACACACCGATGCTGCACATCAGCGCTATACGACCCTGTTTAGAGCGTTTCTCTTCAACCTTTATTTCAGTTGGTTCCTTCTTCGCATTCGGATCTTCCTCTATCTTAGTCTCATTGATAAAATCGACAGCATTTACCAAGTTCATGTCGTTCTCATTCATCATCGGCGCATGCTTAGCAAACTTCACCAAGTCGGCCGTTTCAAACAAATACTTCAAGTCCTTGATAGACTCATTATCCTTCTGTTCAAGAAGATGTTCGATGATTTCAGAAGTAGTCATCTCCATCGCATTGAAACCGAATCGTTCTTCAATATACGAACGAAGCACATCCGTCAGTTCCGTATAATACAACTTAGGATCATTTCGCTGTACCTCCTTATCGGCCTTAATCTCATCAATACGCTTCATGGCCAACTGATGAGGAGGCAGTTTAGGTTCCACCTTAATAATCTTGATGATAGGCTTATTATTGCGGAAACGAACAACAAAGAAGACCGCTGCAGCTCCGAAAATCAGCATCAGCAAGAGTGCATACACCATGGTATCCACATCATTCCACGTAAGCGGAACCTCACGAATGGTTTTCGGACCAAAGAACTGGTCGGGATGCAATGTGTCTACTGGGATAGAATACACCTTAAGTGCCAATGACTCAGAGCGATACTGCTTATCATTAACCAGAACCTCCAACGGTGGCAGATAATACAACGCCGAATCGAACGAAGTAATCGTATAATTCTGCGTAATCACCCATCGCTTATCATCATTAAGCAACTGCGTATCAGGTTTGGCTATATCCAAGACCTCTACTCCAGCCACCAACGTATCCTGAACCATCGGAAGACGCAAGCGTTCATTGGCATTCATGCTGACCTCCAGTTGCACCTTCGTCTGCTCTCCTACCAAAATCTGCGTAGAGTCAATTGAAGCCTTCACGGTAACTTGTGCCTGAACCGTCGGAATAGCAGTCAGGAACAGTGCAACCGCACACATAGTCTTCAGCAATTGTCTGCCTTTATTCCTTAAAATATGATTCATTTTAATCAAATTAATTTCACTAAAATTTCTATTCACAAAAAGCTTATTAGCTCTTTGAAACCTTAATTTCTCTTAGCAAACAAATTGAGGAGCGCCTTTACATAATCCTGGTCCGTACGAACCGAAACAGAATCCACACTACTATGCGTAAAAGTCTCATTCAATTTCTGCTGACGATGCACCCACCACTCATGATGCGCATTACGAAGCGCTTTAGACGAAGTATCAATCCACTGCTCATGACCCGTTTCGGCATCACGCACCAGCATCAGCCCCACATCAGGAAGCTCCTCCATACGGCGGTCATACACCTGCACAGCCACCACATCATGCTTACGATTAGCCACAGTCAGCGCATTACGGAAATCATTCTCGTCAATAAAGTCGCTCAACATAAAGGCCGTACAACGCTTTTTCAGCACATTAGTCAGGTATTCAATAGCACACTGAATATTAGTACGTTTACTTTCAGGTTGGAAATCAATCAATTCACGAATGATATACAAGATATGCTTTCTACCCTTTTTAGGCGGAATAAACTTCTCAATTCTATCAGAGAAGAAAATCACCCCAATCTTATCATTATTCTGGATAGCCGAGAACGCGATAGTAGCCGCAATCTCCGTTACCATATCCTTCTTCATCTGTTTCGACGTACCGAAATCCAAACTATTAGAAACGTCGACCATCAACATGACAGTCAGCTCACGTTCCTCCTCAAACACCTTCACGAATGGCTTATCAAAGCGAGCGGTTACATTCCAATCAATGTCACGCACGTCATCACCATACTGATACTCACGTACTTCCGAGAAAGCCATACCCCTACCCTTGAAAGCCGAATGATACTGGCCGGCAAAGATATTGCTGGAAAGTCCGCGCGTCTTAATCTCAATCTGGCGCACACGTTTTAATAATTCACTTGTTTCCATTCTTTTGGTTTAATTAGACGGAAGGGGAATCAGTCCCCCTCCAACCTATTATCGTAACCCCAAGTCGGGCAGACCTGGGGTCTTTTTTCAATTCTCAATCATTTATAATCGATAAATTACGCATTAATCAACCAATTATTAGTCAATCAGCAAATCATTAATTAATCAACCAATTATTAGTCAAAGTTTTATCGACTATACCCACCTTATTTAAGGTACCTCAACCTTATTCAAAATCTTGCTAACGATTTCGTCTGAAGTAACATTTGTAGCTTCAGCCTCATAAGTCAGGCCGATACGGTGACGAAGCACATCATGAGCCACAGCACGCACATCCTCCGGAATCACATAACCACGACGCTTAATAAACGCATAGCTACGAGCAGCCAAAGCCAGATTGATAGAAGCACGTGGAGAACCACCGAAACCAATCAAGCCCTTTAATTCCTTCAAATCATACTTCTCAGGATAACGAGTAGCAAACACAATATCAGCGATATACTGTTCAATCTTCTCATCCAAGTACACCTGGCGAACCACCTTACGAGCCTCAATAATATCTTCAGCCTTCAAAATAGGACGCACTTCCATCTTCTCGCCCGAAATATTCTGACGAATAATACGCTTTTCCTCTTCCAACTTCGGATAATCTATAATCACCTTCAACATGAAACGGTCCACCTGAGCTTCAGGCAACGGATATGTACCTTCCTGTTCGATAGGGTTCTGAGTAGCCATAACCAAGAAAGGTTCAGGCAAATGGAAAGTTTCCTTACTCAAAGTCACCTGACGTTCCTGCATAGCTTCCAATAAAGCACTCTGAACCTTAGCAGGAGCACGGTTAATTTCATCCGCCAAAACAAAGTTCGCAAAGATAGGACCCTTCTTAGCGATAAACTGTTCATCCTTCTGACTATAAATCATGGTACCGATAACGTCTGCAGGAAGCAAGTCGGGAGTAAACTGCACACGACTATACTTAGCATCGATGAGCGACGACATAGTTTTAATAGCTAATGTCTTTGCCAAGCCTGGCACACCTTCCAACAAGATGTGACCATCCGATAGCAAACCGATCAATAACGATTCAACCAAATGTTTCTGACCTACGATGACCTGGTCCATACCAGCCATCAGATTTGTAACAAACGCACTCTGGCGTTCGATCAATTCGTTCAACGCACGAATATCAATAGCTTCAGCCATAATTTCCTATTATTTTTTAGTTTTATTTGTCAATATAATAGCTTTCAATGCATGTTTTTTATAAAACGCACCCAAAATTAAAGTTTTCAGTTAACAGACCCAACTTATTTTTCTTAAAAAATATAACAAAAACACAGTTTTAGGCCTTAATCATTTAAAGTATTTTAAAATTCCCTTTTCTTATCATTTTTTATACAAAAAACGCTTTTCTAACTGTCTTAAAACGGAAGAAGACAGTCCAACCGGACTGTCCTATCTCGTGCGGTATACGTAGTCTTGACTAACCGTAGACAGCAGCATCTCTTTTTACTATATTCCCGAAGTTACAGGTACCAGTTTTGGCACTCTGATTGTTGTCCCAATAGGAACATTATCGGGGTTCTTAATGACCCCCTTGTTATGCATAACCAAGTACGGCCATATCTTCTTGTTGCCGTAGAACTTGAGCGCTACACGGGTCAGCGTTTCTCCGCTTCGCAAGGTGTGTGTAGTAATGGTTCCTACAATCTTATATTCTATATCCTCTGACAAATATTGTGGTTTCTTTGCAGTTGGTTTTGTAGCGGCAGGCTCTTTCGATGCAGCAGGTGCTTGCGCTGCTGATTTCTTATCTGCTGGCTTAGCAACTGACACAGATTTCACCTCAACTTCAGCATTCAACACCCCTTCAGTTTGATGTTCAGCCTGAAGTCCTGTTTCTTGCTCTGTTTGATGTTCTGTATGTTGTTCAGCCTGAAGTCCTGCTTGTTGCTCTGTTTGTTGCTCTGTTTGTTGTTCAACTGTTCCATCGTTCTGAAGTTCATTCCGTTGACCAGAATATAAACCCAACTGCTGGTCTGACTGTAGAACTGCCAGATCTGAAGAAAGATCCACGTCCTTCGCACATTCCTTGCTTTCTCCATCCATCAACGAAGAAACCATAGAAACAATCGTCTTAGTAGAAATCAGTTGATCGTACTTCGTACCAACCAAGAAAACCGTGCTAAATGCGCCAATAACAATACCCACTAATATAGAGCAAGCAAGAATACACCAAGACAAACGGCGTTTTGAGTTGCGACAGAAGCTATCATGTTCAATCTGCTTCTGTTGGACTGCTGTTGCTATAGCCATCAAATCAGGGGATTTATTTTCTAATGAAGGTTGCTCAGATGAAGGTTGCTCAGATGAAGGTTGCTCAATTGTAGATCGTTCTTCATTTGTAGAAGGTTCTTCAGAAAGTTTTTCTGAACGTTCCTTCTCTGTAGAATCTTCTTTTGAAAGTTCTTTTGTAGATTCTCCTTCCGATGATACTCCTTCAGAAGATTCCCCTGAAAGTTCTATTGTAGATTCTTTTTCTAAAGACTCTTCTTCCGATAATTCTTTTGATGAAGACTCTTTTGAATCATCCTTAGACCCATCCTTTGACTCGACCTTTGAAAACTTATCTTCTAATAAAACTTCTTTTGACGAAAATTCTTCTAATGGTTCCTCTTTTAAAGCCTCCTCTTTAGGCGACGAACCTTCTGAAACAGAAGCCTCTAACAAAGGCTCCTTCAATGAGACTTCATCAGCAGAAATCTCATCATTAACAGAAACATCCGTTAAATCAGCTACCTCCGATTCCTTTATTCCTTCAGAAATAAAGGAATCCACAGAAAGAGGTTCATCCTCTATAACCGGATTATCTTGAACAAGAGATTCCTCAACAACACGACCCCGTTCCTGAGTTTCAGAACCACCCGAGACAGAAGTAGTAAAAGCCGTTGAATTAATCTCCGGTTCAATTTCCATAGGCTGTTCTTCTTCAATCACCTCAGCCAAGGCTGATGAAACACCTCGAGAATCCACCGCATTTTCCCCCGTTGGTTCTTCCTCAAAAGGCTGTTCCTCCTCTATCTGTTGTTCTTCTATAAAATCTATGACCCTTTCAGTACGAACTTCATCCTCAAGAACTTCAACTTCAGGCTCCTTCTCAGCCTTCAACTCTTCCTCATCCCTCTGTTCAGCTTCAACATTCAGTTCAGCTTCAACCTTCTCATCGACCTCCACCAAATCCTCCACCGTAGTAGCATCATTCAGCACCACCGTCTCAAAATGCGCGAAAGGCCTATTAATAAGATCACGCAACGAAGCCTCAGGAGTAAAAGTTACACGAGCATGACTCTGGATTTCAATACGCTCACCCGTCTGAATATTAATACTTTCGCGAGCCTCCGTATCAATAAGTTTAAAAGTACCTAGCCCCTTGATTTTAACATAGTTCTCACTCTTCAAGCCTTCTTCTATCAAAGACCAGAACTCCCGAACAAATGCATCAGCATCTTGTGGTTCCATCTGATGGCGAACTGCCAAAAGGTCAATTAATTCTTGCAGAGTTAGTTTATCATTCATTAGACAGGTCCTTTAATTTTTTCACAATCTAAGTTTCTCGTTTTATACAAATTTCATAAACTTAACAAAGTACTCAATATTGATTTAAACACTCAATCTTAATCTGAAGTACTTAATATTGATTTGAGCACTCAATATTGCTTTGAGGTACATAATCTCATTAAAGTACTCAATCATTATAATTACTTGTTGTTAAGCTTATCTTTCAAAACCTGACTCGGTCTGAAACCTAAAGTCAGTTTGGGCGGAACCAGCATACGCTGACCCGATACAGGATTCACCACAATACGTTCCATCTTTTTTTTGACTTCGAAATTTCCGAAACCTTGCAGTGACACAGTTTTTCCCTCCTGCAACTCGCTCGTCAATATAGCAACAACGGATGCTACCAGTTGAGTAGCATCCTTGTTGGTGTATCCTAGACGACGAGACAACTCTCCCACAAATTCTTTACTATTCATACACAGAGAATTTATTGGAGCCATAGGACATATCAGACATCCCAGGCCCTATAAATCAATCAGATGACACTTCCGTAGAGGTCGAAATCATCGGCATCGTTGATACGGACCTGATAGAACGAGCCAAACGCAAGTTCCTGACCATCGTCCAAGATCAACACCTCAGGATCGACTTCAGGAGAATCGAACTCAGTACGTCCGATGTAGTACTCACCCTCCTTACGGTCAATAATCACCTTATATTCTTTTCCAATCTTCGCAGCACTCAGCTCAGCCGAAATACCCTGCTGGATATCCATCAGCTCATCCAGACGCTGCTGCTTCACCTCTTCCGGCACATCATCCTCATAATGATTGGCAGCATACGTACCCTCCTCTTCCGAGTAAGCAAACGCACCCATACGATCGAAACGAGCCTTACGAACAAATTCCTTCAATTCCTCGAAATCCTCGTCTGTTTCACCTGGGAAACCCACCATCAGAGTAGTACGCAAGTGAATACCAGGGACTTCACGACGGAACTGCTCTATCAGTTCATACGTTTCGGCCTTAGAAACATGACGATGCATGCGGTCCAACACATTATCACTGATATGCTGAAGCGCAATATCCATGTACTTACAAACATTCTTGTTGTCGCGGATAGCACGGAACAATTCAGTAGGGAAATGAGTAGGATAAGCATAATGCAGACGAATCCATTCCACACCAGGCACGGCAGCAATAGCATCAACCAACTCAGCAATCATGCGCTTCTTATACAAGTCGACCCCATAATAAGTCAACTCCTGAGCAATCACCTGAAACTCCTTCACACCCTGAGAAACCAGCAGACGAACCTCCTCCACGATTTCCTCCAACGGACGCGACTGGTGCTTACCAGTAATGATCGGAATAGCACAATACGCACAACGACGGTCGCACCCCTCAGAGATCTTCAGATAAGCATAATGTTTCGGAGTAGTCTGATGACGCTCAATAGCACATTCAGGATGGTAAGCCTTACCCAAATCCTCAAGAAGTTCGTTCCAGTTGAACTTGCCATAAAACTTGTCCACCTGAGGAATTTCCATCTGCAGTTCCTTCAAGTAACGTTCAGACAAACATCCCATCACATAAAGCTGTTTCAACTCGCCCTCTTCCTTAGCCTGACAGAATTCCAGAATCATATTAATAGACTCCTCTTTCGCATCGCCAATAAAACCGCATGTATTAATAACGGCAATCTCACCTTCCGGATGATCACTATCATGAGTCACCTCATACCCATTGGCCTCCAGCTGTCTCATCAGCTTTTCAGAGTCGACCAAGTTCTTAGAACACCCTAAAGTGATAATATCTATGGTATTTTTTTTCATTTATCAGAATTTCCAAATAAAGAATCAACGAATTCGCGGCGGCGGAACACCTGCATGTCTTCTATTCCCTCACCTAAGCCAATATACTTAACAGGAATCTTGAACTGATCAGAGATACCAATCACAACGCCACCCTTAGCCGTTCCATCCAACTTAGTGACAGCCATAGCATTAACCTCAGTAGCCAGTGTAAATTGCTTAGCCTGTTCAAACGCATTCTGTCCGGTAGAACCATCAAGAACCAACAACACCTCATGAGGAGCATCAGGCACCACCTTCTGCATCACATTCTTAATTTTAGTCAGCTCATTCATCAAGCCAATCTTATTATGCAGACGACCGGCCGTATCAATCAGCACCACATCCGCATTATTAGCCACCGCCGAGCTCAGCGTATCATAAGCTACAGAAGCAGGGTCAGAGCCCATTTTCTGTTTAATTACAGGCACACCCACACGTTCGCCCCAGATAACCAGCTGCTCCACAGCTGCAGCACGGAACGTATCAGCAGCGCCCAAATAAACCGATTTACCAGCCTTCTTATACTGATAAGCCAATTTACCGATAGTAGTGGTTTTTCCCACACCATTCACACCCACCACCATAATCACATACGGCTTTTTATTTTCAGGCACACTAAAGTCCTCCAAGTCGGCCGTATTATTATCAATCAGCAGGTCAGCAATCTCCTCACGAAGGATATTATTCAGTTCAGCAGTATTGACATACTTGTCCTTAGCCACGCGCGCTTCGATACGTTTGATAATATTCAACGTAGTCTCCACACCCACATCCGAAGTCACCAGCACCTCTTCAAGGTTATCCAGCACCTCATCATCCACTTTCTTCTTTCCAGCAACTGCACGTGCGATTTTACCAAAGATACCCTCTTTAGTTTTCGACAATCCCTTATCCAAGGTTTCCTTCTTTTCCTTCGAGAAAAAACTAAATAATCCCATAAAACTTAAACATTTATCTAATTATAACACAAAGATATAACTAATCTTGTATACACACAAAAAAAAGTTCCTTTCATTATAAATGAAAAGAACTTTTTATATAATAAAATTGATGTTCTATTATTTCTTGAAGAACTCGTCCACTTTAGCGTTAGGAACCATCTGTTCGTCAAAAACGTAAGCACCAGTTTTAGGTGACTTAACCATTTTGATAACCTTTGTGTAAGAACGACCTTCTTTACCCTGCTGAAGGGTTGCAACTGCTTTCTTTGCCATGGTTTTCTATTATTTAATTTCTTTATGTACTGTTACTCTTTTCAAGATAGGATTGTATTTTTTCAATTCCAATCTTTCTGTAGTATTCTTTCTGTTCTTAGTAGTGATGTAACGAGAAGTTCCCGGCATACCACTATCTTTCATTTCGGTGCATTCGAGGATTACCTGTACTCTGTTTCCTTTAGCTTTTTTAGCCATAGTTTTACTCTCCTTTTAATTAACCAATAATTTTGATAGTTTTCCAATCACAATAGCCTTTAGCCACCGCTTCATTCAGCGCAGCATCCAAGCCTTTTTTGTTAATAACTCGCAAGCCGTTAGCACAGATATTCAGGCTAATCCAGCAATCCTGTTCTACGTAGTAGAATTTTTTACTAAACAAGTTCACATCAAATGTTCTTTTTGTTCTTCTCTTTGAGTGTGAAACATTGTTGCCAATCATGGCTTTCTTTCCGGTAATTTGACAAATTTTCGACATTTCTATCTAGTTTTTTATAGTTTCATTTTATAGTTCCTTAAAACGGAGTGCAAAGTAAGGGATTATATTTCATAAAAACAAGCATTTTCCCTTTAATTTACACTTTTACTGCTGTTTTTCTTGTTTTTCGCACAATTCGAGCAATAATTGGAGCGCTTTTACTGTAGCATTGGCCACATTCTTCTCTCTTCCGTTATCTCCTTCCAGCTTCACCGTAATCACTTCATCAGCGTTTCCAGCAGCTACCCAAATAGTACCTATAGGTTTACCGGGTGTAGCACCTGTAGGTCCAGCAATACCAGATGTAGCAATAGCATAATCGGTTCCGATTGCCTGTCGCACACCTTCCACCATTTCTTTTACGGTTTCTTCGCTTACAGCACCGAATTCCTCCAATGTTTCTGCTTTTACGTTAAGCAGACGTTTCTTGGTCTCATCGGCATAAGCTACCACCCCGCCTCTATAGAAACGTGAACCACCCGGTATGGCCGTAATGGTAGCTGCCACGTTCCCTGCAGTACAGCTTTCGGCTGTGGCTAGGGTGAAACCTTCTCTCCAGAAGAAATTACTTATCTCTTTACTGAGCTTCTTAGTTTCAATAGACATAATCGTTCGTTATATTTTTTATTTTCACTTGAGGGTAACCCGCGAGTATGCAGGTTTGTCTATAGAGCAAAAATCCTTGTCCATAAATTTATAGTATCCGGTGATGGCTATCATTGCGGCATTATCGGTAGTGTAGCCGAATTTCGGAATGAAGATCTTCCATCCGTACTTTTCCGCATGTTCTCGATATGCATTTCGCAAACCGTTGTTGGCTGACACACCGCCTGCTACGGCGATTTCTTTGATGCCAGTCTGTTTTACGGCTTTACGCAATTTATCCATCAGGATGTCAACTATCGTCTTTTCAAGCGATGCTGCGAGATCTTCTTTATGATGCTCGATGAATTCCGGATCATCCTTCAGCCAGTCGCGCAAGGAGTACAGGAAGGATGTTTTTAATCCGCTGAAACTATAATCAAGGCCTGCTATGTGAGGTTTACTGAAGGTATATGCCTTCGGATTACCCTGTCGTGCAAGGCGGTCGATAATAGGTCCTCCCGGATAACCAAGTCCCATTACCTTAGAGCATTTATCGATGGCTTCACCAGCTGCATCATCAATAGTCTGTCCTAGAATCTCCATCTTATTATAGGCGTCCACACGAACAATCTGCGAGTTGCCGCCAGATACCAGCAGACACAAGAACGGATAATTAGGCTGGTTGTTATCTTCAACTGACTCTTTAATAAAATGGGCTAAAACGTGTCCCTGTAGGTGATTAACCTCTATCATCGGAATTTCCAACGAGCGAGCAAAACCTTTTGCAAACGACACACCCACCAGCAAAGACCCCATCAGACCCGGTCCGCGAGTAAACGCCACAGCACTCAGTTCCTCCTTGGCCACCCCCGCACGTTTCAGTGCCTCATGTACCACAGGAACAATATTCTGCTGATGCGCACGCGACGCTAGTTCGGGCACCACACCCCCATAAGCCTCATGGACAGCCTGACTAGCTATCACACTCGACAAGAGGATGCCGTTTTTGATAACGGCTGCTGAAGTATCATCACAAGACGATTCGATACCTAATATAATTGTATCCATAAATTACTTTCTTATTTTTCTACGTTTAATAGGTCAGGATTTCCAATCCATGATCTGTCATCAGGAAGGTGTGCTCCCATTGAGCTGAAGGAAGTTCGTCTTCTGTAACCACAGTCCAGCCGTCTTCTTCGTCAACAAACACTTCCCATGTACCCATGTTGATCATTGGTTCGATGGTGAATACCATACCTGGAACGAGAAGCATACCTGTACCCTTCTTACCATAATGAAGGACTTCTGGTTCTTCATGGAACTCATTACCTACACCATGACCACACAAATCGCGCACAACAGAGAATCCATTCTTCTTAGCATGTTTCTCGATAGCGTGACCGATATCTCCCACAAAACCGAACGGTTTAGCAGCTTCCATACCCACTTCGAGGCATTCTTTAGCCACACGCACCAATTTTTCTTTTTTAGGAGTAGTCTTTCCGATGATAAACATACGAGATGCATCAGAGAAATATCCATCAAGGATGGTAGATACGTCGACATTGATAATATCTCCCTCTTCAAGGATCTCTTCTTCACAAGGGATTCCATGGCATACTACTTCATTAATAGAAGTACATACGCTCTTAGGGAAACCTTCATAATTAAGGGGAGCTGGGATAGCACCGTGGCTTACGGTGAAGTCATATACCAACTTATCGATGTCGGCAGTACTCATGCCTGCATGAATTTCTTTTTCTACCAAATCCAAAACGCCAGTATTGATTACGCTACTTTTGCGAATACCTTCTATTTGTTCTGGGGTCTTAATCAATTCTCTGGTTGGAACTAAATGACCTTTATTCTGGTAATAAAGTACTTGTTTGTCGAGTTCTGTAAGCTCGGCTCCTTTGGGAACTCTCCAATTTATTTTTCTTCTAAACATCTTTGTAGTTTTTTAAGTAACGCAAAGTTAAAAGAAAAAACTGAATCAACACAAAATGAAATAAAAAAACTAACTGAAGGAAGGCATAATACCTACCTGCGACTTAATTTTTGTTAAATTTTGCATTGTTTTCTTCGCTTTTAGATGATTTTAGTAACAGTTACATCGGGAAACTCCTGAAAAAACGTTAGGAGAAGGCCTTCTTCATTGGCATGCCTAGCCCGAACCATCATGTTTACGTGATATACCGCAGCACCTAAATCTTTTTCTTCACGCATCTCATAAGAAACGATGAGGTATCGCTTAGATTTGAAACTAGATGTAATCTTTTTGAGAGATTCGAGACTCTCTGTGGTAAATTCCACAACGAGATTATGTACGCCGAGACTCTTAAAGAAAAAACTGAGCACTTCTAGTCCAATCAACACGAGCAAGGTTGCCGCAATTCCAATAGAATACATCCCCGCTCCGATAGCCAGACCGATACCAGAGGTTGCCCAGATACCAGCTGCGGTAGTCAGCCCCCTGACTATCTGCTTCTGTAGGATGATGGTTCCCGCACCTATAAAACCAATACCACTCACCACTTGTGCCGCGATTCGCGACGGATCAAGTCGCACAAGGTCCGTTTCAACCACATCGCTAAATCCGTATTGCGATACAAGCATGAGCAGAGCGCTACCTAGAGCAACCAAGAAATGCGTACGATAACCCGCCTCCTTTGCCCTATACTCACGCTCTAATCCGATGAGAACTCCCATGGCACCAGCCACGAACAATCGCAGTATAAAATCGTAATTTATGTCCATTTCAACCTCCTATCTTTGTTTTACTTCCGTATATTCTCAAGTCCATACATCGAGCACACCACATCCATTCCAACAAAGATAAGTTTTTTATCGTAAAAACCAAAAGGCATAAAAAAAATCATACCCCCATGAACTAACAAAACCGTCAAAACATAGAGATATGATTCTTTTATCTAAAAACCATCCAAGCCTCAGCTCAGACAAGCCATAAATCAAATCTTATTTCAAGATATCCAACTGCTTGAAGCACTTAGTCAGCTGATCAATAGCACGGTCCACCTGTTCCTGTGTATGAGTAGCCATCAAAGCGAAACGCACCAATGTATCCTGAGGAGCACAAGCTGGAGGAATAACCGGATTAATAAATACGCCCGAGTCAAAAGCAAGCTTAGTAACCTCGAAAGTCTTATCTGTATCACGTACATACAACGGGATAATAGGACTTTCAGTATCACCAATTTCAAAACCAGCTTCACGGAAACGCTGCAATGAATAGTTAGTCAGCTTCCAAAGGTTTTCCTGACGTTCTGGTTCAGTCTTCAAGATATGCAGAGCCTCTCTAGCCGCAGCAGTAGCAGCAGGAGTGTTGCTTGCAGAGAAGATATAAGAACGAGAATTGTGACGCAACCAATTGATAGTATCCTTATCAGCAGCAACGAAACCACCGATTGAAGCCAATGATTTAGAGAATGTACCCATGATGACATCCACCTTATCAGTCAAACCAAAGTGATCACAAACACCTCTACCCTGACGACCGAACACGCCCAAGCCATGTGCTTCGTCGACCATGATGCTACCGTTGTACTTTTCACAAAGACGAACGATTTCAGGCAAATTAGCCACATCACCTTCCATAGAGAAGACACCGTCTACCACTACAAGTTTTACAGATTCAGGTTTACATTTAGCCAACTCTTTTTCAAGAGCAGCCATATCATTATGTTTATATTTCACCTGAGTAGAGAACGACAATCTACGGCCATCTACAATAGAAGCATGATCACGGTCGTCACAGATGATATAATCATTTCTGTCGGTCAGACAAGACACAACACCTTCATTCACAGAAAAACCTGTAGAATAAACCAATGCATCTTCCTTACCAACGAATTCAGCAAGTTCCTTTTCTAATTGTACGTGAAGGTCAAGTGTACCATTCAAGAAGCGTGAGCCGGCACAGCCTGTACCATACTTACGAGTTGCCGCAATCGCTGCATCAATGATTCTCTGATCATATGTCAAACCCATATAAGAGTTAGAACCGAACATCAAAACCTTCTTTCCGTCCATCATCACCTCTGTATCTTGAGCGCTGTCAATCTCACGAAAATAAGGATACACGCCTCTTTCCATATAATACTGAGGCAATCTGAATTTACTTAATTTTTCTTGTAATAATCCCATATTCTATTTCTCTGAGCTACCCCTATACATAGAGAACCCAGTCTTATATAATGTGAATAATAAGTTGAATCGCTTAAAGCTCGTTATATTCATTTAAATATCGTGCAAAGGTAATAAATTTTCTTTTTATCAAGCATTTTATGAAAGAAAAAAGCACTAACAAGTCAATAAATCGGCTCATATCACTAAAAAATTGAAAAAAAAGACTATTTTTGTCGGCATTTAAAAAACTACAATAGGAATGATGAGCCCCAAGAAGCAACTTTTATTTATTGTGAATCCCATATCGGGAACTCAGGACAAACAACTAATTCTGAATCAGATAAAGGAGAAAATAGATGGAGACTTATTTGACGTTACTATTTGTAAAACTCAATATGCCGGCCATGCGTATGATATTGCTACTGAAGCCGTTAAGAATGGAGTGGATTTCGTTGTCGCAATAGGTGGCGATGGTACCATCAATGAGGTAGGTAGAGCGCTGATTCATACAAAGACAGCACTGGGTATTATCCCTTGCGGATCGGGTAATGGACTGGCGCGTCATCTGCATATCCCGATGGATGCCGAAAAGGCTATTGATGTGATTAATGAATTAAACGTGAAGGCGATAGACTATGGTGTCATTGCTGGTCATCCGTTTTTCTGTACGTGCGGAGTGGGGTTTGATGCCTTCGTCAGCTTGAAGTTTGCCGATTCTGGCAAGCGTGGTCTGCTTTCATATTTGGAAAATACGCTCAAACAGAGTCTGACATACAAGCCTGAAACTTATGAAATTGAGAACTCTACGGGTTCAGTGAAGTATAAAGCGTTTCTGATAGCTTGTGCCAATGCGTCTCAATATGGCAACAATGCGTATATTGCTCCTCAGGCTTCACTGACCGACGGCAAGATGGATATCGTTGTCCTTGAACCATTTACAGTACTAGATGCTGGTCCGTTGGCTTTTCAGTTGTTCAATCGTACGCTCGACAAGAACAGTCGTATCAAGACGATGCTTGATAAGAAGATTGTGATTCATCGTGCATCAGAAGGAGTATTCCATTTTGATGGCGATCCGACCATCGGCGGTAAAGATCTGGAGGTAGAGATTAAGCCTCTGGGACTGAATGTGATTACGCCGAAGCATCCGGAAGACAATCGCGACTTATTCAATTTTGCACACATCGTCAATGAATTTATTCAAAAGCAGCCGCTCACTACTGCTCTTTCTGAGAAGCAGAAGCAATTGGCCAAGCTTAATAAAAATGTGATTCAGAAAATCAGCAAAATTCACAAAGTCAATAAGATAACCAGGCTGAACAGATCTTCAAAATCGACTAACAATCCAGATAAAAAGCCGATGTAAGGGATTTATAGACCTCACTGAACGAGTGATCGGCTTCATGAATGGTCATATGAACTACTTCAGTAGATTCGGAACAACCTTTGATGAACGTCATGAGCACACGTTTCGGCTGAGCCCCAGGCTTGGTATGAATCCAAGTCTGCCGAGACAGCGACAAGCGTTGTGCGGACGATTCGGCTATAAACTCGTGCGCTGCATCGGCAGGAAGCACCACCGACAGGCTTCCGCCATCCTTCAGAAGCAGCGATGCAGCAGCAGCCAACTGTCTGAAATCCAATTCATCAGTATGACGAGCAGTATTACGCAACCGCCCAGGACATTTCACATTCTCCTTGAAATACGGGGGATTAGAAACGATACAGTCGAACACTTCCGCATAATCCTCTCCCATCACTTTTACATCCCGATGAAGCACCTCAATCCGGTCAGGCCAAGGCGATGCAGCCACATTCTCAGCAGCCTGTTCGCACGCCTCCACACTGATATCCACCGCCATCACCGAAGCACGCGAGCGCTGAGCTACCATGAGCGCCACTAAGCCCGTGCCCGTGCCCAAATCTAGCACCAAGCCCGTTTCCGGAACTTCAGCCCACGCCGCTAAAAGCACCCCGTCAGTGCCCACTTTCATTGCACATTTTCCCTGTTGTACCACGAATTGTTTAAATTGAAAATATGTATTTGGCATAATTTATAGTTTTCGATTCGTCAAAAGTAGACAATTTAACAGAATTTCCCTAGCAACGAATGTTATTTTTCCTTTAAATAGGTGTATTTGACACCAATCTTTTTCCGAATTCGCGTCGTTTTGATTAACTTTGTACCCGCTTTTCGGGTATTCCCGTTAATTTTATTAATTTGAAATTATGATTAAAACGAAAGACAATAATTTTTTCATGAGCGCAGAACACGAAGATATTTCTATGTTGGCTGAAATCGATGCATCTCCAGAAGAAGTATCTCCAGACGAATTGGATGATGAGATGCCGATTATGACGCTTCGCAACTTGGTTATGTTCCCTACCGTGGTCATGCCGGTTACTGTGGGCAGAAAAGCTACACTGAAACTAATCAACGAGGCTGCAAAACATAAAACACCTATCGTTGTCACTACTCAGAAAGTGAGCGAGGTTGAGAATCCGGGCTTCAATGACCTGCACCCTATAGGTGTGATTGGTAAAGTGCTCCGCGTTTTCGAAATGCCGGGTGGAAACACAACCGTAATCTTGCAGGCTAATGGTCCGAAGGTGTGTCTCGAAGAAATTACTTCTTCACGCCCGTTCCTCAAAGGAAGGGTGTCTATCGTTCCTGAGGATGCCAGAATCGGACAGTCTGATGAATCGAAGGCACTGGTGGAAACTTGTCGCGACTTGAGTTTCAAGTTTGTGGATGCATCGGACCGCCTGACTCAGGAAATCTCATTCGCCATCAAAAATCTGGAAATACCGGAAGCGATGGTCAACTTTATCTGTACGAATTTCCCGTTCGAACTGGAAAGTAAGTTCGAACTCCTCGACTTAGATAGCTTGAAGGACCGTATGTACCGACTGATTCAGGTGCTCAACAAGGAACTGCAGCTGGCTACGCTGAAATATAACATTCAGATGCGTACACGCGAAGAACTGGATCGTCAGCAGAAGGAATATTTCCTGCAGCAGCAAATCAAGAACATCCAGGATGAGCTGGGCAACGGAATGGACGAGGAAATAGAAGAATTGAAACGTAAAGGCAGCAAAAAACAGTGGAGCAAGGAAACGGCTGAAACCTTCGACCGTGAAGTTGCGAAACTGGAAAGAATCAACCCACAGTCGCCCGACTATAATGTACAGCTGAGCTATCTGCAGACGCTGTTGGGCTTACCCTGGAATGTCTTTACGGAAGATAATACTAGCATTCCACACGCAGAAAAAGTATTGAACAAGGACCACTACGGACTAGAGAAAGTAAAAGAAAGAATCTTGGAACACCTGGCCGTACTTAAGTTGAAAGGCGACTTGAAAGCTCCTATCATCTGCTTATTCGGTCCTCCGGGGGTAGGTAAAACTTCTTTGGGTCGTTCTATCGCATCGGCCCTCAATAGAAAATACATCCGTATGTCGCTCGGTGGCGTTCATGACGAAGCCGAAATCAGAGGACATCGCAAAACATACATCGGTGCCATGCCGGGACGAATCATCAAGAGTCTGATGAAAGCAAAATCATCCAACCCAGTGATCATCCTCGACGAAATCGACAAACTCAGTAGCGATCAGCGTGGAGATCCAAGTTCGGCTATGCTCGAAGTATTGGACCCAGAACAGAACAACTCGTTCCACGATAACTATATCGACATGGACTACGACCTGTCGAAAGTAATGTTCATCGCCACAGCCAACAACCTGGGAACCATCCCTACCCCGTTGCTCGACCGTATGGAACTGATTGAAGTAAGCGGCTACATCACCGAAGAAAAAATCGAAATAGCCCGTCGCCACCTCATTCCGAAAGAACTTGAGGCCAACGGACTGAAAAAGGAACACCTGAAATTCTCGAAGGCAGCCATCGAATATATCATCGAAAACTACACCCGTGAAAGCGGCGTGCGTGAACTGGAAAAGAAAATCAGCAAAGTGATGCGTAAAGTGGCATTGGAAATAGCCAGCGACAAATTCACCGAGACACATGAACTGAAACCAACCGACATCCAGACATTCTTGGGCGTACCTGAATACTCGAGAGACAAGTACCAGGGCAACGAATACGCAGGAGTAGTGACCGGACTGGCTTGGACAGCCGTGGGTGGAGAAATCCTCTTCGTGGAAACCAGCTTAAGCAAAGGCAAAGGCGCACACCTCACCCTCACAGGCAACTTGGGCGATGTAATGAAAGAATCGGCTATGCTAGCGCTTGAATACCTCAAGGCACACAGCCACCTGCTCAATATACCAGAAGGCATCTTCGAAAACTGGAACATTCATATCCATGTACCAGAAGGAGCCATTCCAAAAGACGGCCCGTCGGCAGGTATCACCATGGTCACCTCACTGGCATCAGCTCTTACCCAGCGTAAAGTGAAAGCCAATCTGGCCATGACAGGTGAAATCACCCTCAGAGGAAAAGTACTGCCAGTAGGCGGTATCCGCGAAAAAATTCTGGCTGCAAAACGCGCTGGCATCAAGGACATCATCCTCTGTAAAGACAATAAAAAGGATATCGATGAAATTCAACCGTTGTACCTCAAAGGCGTAGAATTCCACTACGTTTCTGACATCCAGGAAGTGTTAGACATAGCACTGACCAATGATAAGGTAAAACATCCTATTGATTTCACCATTCCAAAAGAAGATAAAACAACCAACGAAAAGAAATAAGCATGCTGAAGTTTGAATTACTGCATACAGACGATAAAACGAATGCCCGTGCGGGATTAATCACTACGGACCACGGACAGATTGAGACTCCGATTTTCATGCCGGTGGGTACCCTCGGCTCGGTAAAAGGAGTGCACCTCATGGAACTGAAGGAGGATATCGAAGCACAGATTATCCTGGGTAATACCTATCATTTGTACCTTCGTCCGGGACTTGATGTGATAGAAGGCGCCGGAGGTCTGCATAAATTCAATGGTTTCGACCGTCCGATGCTGACCGACAGTGGCGGTTTCCAGGTATTCTCTCTGGCAGGCATCCGTAAGATGCGTGAAGAGGGGGTGGAATTCCGCTCGCATATCGACGGTTCTAAGCATTTGTTCACTCCAGAACGTGTAATGGATATAGAACGTACCATCGGTGCAGATATCATGATGGCGTTTGACGAGTGTGCTCCAGGTACATCGGATTATGATTACGCCAAGAAGTCAATGGAACTGACACACCGCTGGTTGGACCGCTGTCTGACTCGTTTCAACGAAACTGAGCCGAAGTATGGTTATCACCAGGCCTTGTTCCCTATCGTTCAGGGTTGTGTCTACCCAGACCTTCGCCGCCGCTCAGCTGAATACATTGCTTCTAAAGGTGCTGAAGGTAACGCTATCGGCGGATTGGCTGTAGGTGAGCCAACAGAAAAGATGTATGAGATGATTGAGGTGGTGAATGAAATTCTTCCTACTGATAAACCGCGCTACCTGATGGGTGTGGGAACTCCTGCCAATATCCTGGAAGGCATAGAACGAGGCGTCGATATGTTCGACTGCGTCATGCCTACCCGCAACGGTCGCAATGCAATGCTCTTCACCAAAGATGGTATAATGAACATGCGCAACAAGAAATGGGAGAAAGACTACTCGCCTATTGAAGCAGACGGAGCATCGGCTGTGGATACCCTCTATAGCAAAGCATACCTGCGTCACCTCTTCCATGCACAGGAACTGCTAGCCATGCAGATTGCCTCTATCCACAACCTGGCATTCTACCTGTGGCTGGCAAAAGAAGCACGCAAGCACATCCTTGCAGGCGACTTCTCTACATGGAAACCAGCTATGGTTAAACGAGTTATGACTCGCTTGTAATTATAAACATCGAAAGAAAATGAAAGTAAACTTGTTCAAGAAGATAGGATTAAAGAGACTTGACAGATACATCATCGGTAAATTTCTCGGAACTTATTTCTTTGCCATTACTCTGATTATTTCTATTTCAGTGGTCTTCGATATCAATGAGCACATTGACGACTTTATCAACAATAAAGCGCCACTGAAAGCCATTGTTTTCGATTACTATCTGAACTTCATACCTTATTATATAAACATCTTCAGTCCGCTGTTTGTGTTCATCTCAGTTATCTACTTCACATCAAAGTTGGCTGAGAATTCAGAGATCATTGCCATGTTCTCTACGGGTATGAGTTTCAAACGAATGATGGTGCCGTATATGGTATCAGCCGGAATCATTGCAGCGGTGAGTTTCGTCCTAAGTGCAGAAGTCATCCCGAAAGGTAGTGTCATCCGACTCAATTTCGAACAGGTATACAAGAATAAGAAAAAGGTAAGCTATGCCCGCAATATCCAGTTGCAGGTGGATAGTGGCGTGGTGGCTTATATGGAACGTTATGAAGACTACAACAAGACCGGTTATCGTTTCTCACTCGATAAGTTTGAGGATCATAAACTGGTAGCACACATGACAGCCCGTCGTGCCACTTACGATACCACACACGTTCACCGCTGGATTATAAAGGATTACATGATTAGAGAGATGCACGGCATGCGTGAAACAATTACACAAGGCGAAAAGTTAGATACTATTATCAACATGGAGCCTCAGGACTTCCTAATTACGCGCAAACAGCATGAGACCATGACCAGTGCACAATTGAAGGAATACATCGACAAGCAGAAGCGTCGCGGTTTTGCCAATATTAAGGAATTTGAGGTGGAATACTACAAACGTATTGCTACTACATTTGCCGCCTTCATCCTAACCGTTATTGGTGTATCACTATCGTCAAAGAAGACGAAGGGAGGTATGGGACTCCATCTGGGTATCGGCTTGGGTCTAAGTTTCTCTTACATACTCTTCCAGACGATTTCTTCTACATTTGCCATAAACGGCAATATGCACCCTAATCTGGCGGTATGGATACCAAACATCTTGTACATATTCATTGCTATCTACTTGTACATAAAGGCTCCGAAATAAGTAAGAGGAAACAAGAGAAATCGATTAAGAAAACATATAAAAAGGAACAGCTGCTTCTATTGGTTCATACCGACCGATAAAAGCAACTGTTCCTTTTATATATAGAATAGTTTACGTTAAAGATATAAGATTCACCCAGCCATATAAAAAAAGAAGTTGCAAGTGGCGCAAAATTCCACAAGCAACTTTTTGTTTTTTGTTGTATTCAATTTATTTCATCATCAAGACTCCTTATCTGATAACTAAAAGAAGTTTCCTTAATCGAGGCAAAAAAGGAAAAACAAAATTTGATTAATCAAACTTCAAATTAGTTCAAAAAAGAAACCAAATCGTCGGCAGTAAGGTTCTTAGCGATAATCACGCCATCCTTATCCAACAGATAGTTTTTAAAACCACCCTTCAAATCATACGACTTGAAAATAGGCGATTTTTCACCTTCCATTTCCCAGTGGCAGTTAGATGCGTTAATACCATCCTGTTTAATAGCTGCCTGATAGACCGACCGATACGTGTCAAATGAAATGGAAATCATTTTCACACGGGCTGAATGCTTCGTCATCTGATTCAGTTGCGCATTTTCCATACGTGATACCGCATCATAGCTAGCCCAAAAGCTCAACAAAGTGTAATCCCCCGAAGGATTCTGCAGGCTGAGCAACTGCTTGTCGTTGTCACCTAAAACTAACTCCGGTGCCTTTTCACCCAAAGGAAGTTTTTCAGTGGAAGTACTTCTCTCATTAAATGAGAAAGAAATTAAGGAACTGAATACTAATACAACAAAAATCGGTTTTACATTTTTAATCATGTAATATGATTTTAGTTAATACTATCCGAGACTGCCCTTAAAACAGTAATTTCAACTCGGAACATCGTCTTTTTACCAGGACTATCGCCCCAGTGATTTAGAAATCTACCGCAAATATAGTCTATTTTTTTTACCAAGCATAGAAAAGCATAAGAAAAGTATGTTTTTAAGCATATTTCAATACTTTTAATGGGCGGGATGCATTACTTTTGCATAAAAGATGCATTTTGAACGTTTTAATTCGTACATTTGCAAATTATATGTTATTTTTTGTAATTTACGTAATAATAAGTGGTAAATCCACGGAAAATAACTTGTGGAATATACATTATCATATGTATAAATGTTGAACCTACCAGTAAAAAGAAGATGGAGAATAAAACTGAATTAATACTTATCAGAATCAGCGGTCTGGACCGACCAGGTCTGACTGCTTGTATCACGGATATCCTGGCTCAATACGATGTAGATATTTTAGATATCGGTCAGGCTGACATCCACAGTACACTTTCACTAGGTATCCTATTTAAGAGTAAAGAGAAAGACTCTGGTAACATCATGAAGGACCTGCTCTTCAAGGCTTCTGAACTGGGTATTAATATCCGATTCTACCCTATCAGTCCTGAAGAATATGAAGAATGGGTCAATATGCAGGGAAAGAACCGATATATACTTACGGTGCTGGGTAGAAAACTGAATGCACAACAGATTGCTGGGGCTACAAAGATATTGGCCGAACAGGAATTGAATATTGATGCTATCAGACGTCTTACGGGTAGAGTGCCGCTCGATGAGCAGAAATCAAATGTTCGTGCTTGTATCGAGTTCTCTGTGCGTGGAACTCCTAAAAACAATGAAGAGTTACAAAGCCAACTTATGCAAATGAGTTCGCAGTTGGGTGTCGACTTCTCATTCCAGCAGGATAACATGTTCCGCAGAATGCGTCGCCTTATCTGTTTCGATATGGATTCTACTCTCATCGAAACCGAGGTGATTGATGAACTGGCTATTCGTGCTGGTGTAGGCGATCAGGTAAAAGAAATTACGGCTCGTGCCATGCGTGGCGAAATCGATTTCAAGGAAAGTTTCACGGAACGTGTAGCTCTTCTTAAGGGACTAGACGTAAGTGTGATGCGCGAAATTGCAGAAAGTCTTCCTATCACTGAGGGCGTAGAACGACTGATGTACGTGCTGAAGCGCTATGGTTATAAAATTGCCATTCTATCTGGTGGTTTCACGTATTTCGGCAACTACCTGAGAGATAAGTTTGGCATCGATTATGTATATGCCAACCAGTTGGAAATAGAGGACGGCAAACTCACAGGACGTTACACCGGGGAAATTGTAGACGGAAAACGTAAAGCTGAATTGCTCCAGCTGATAGCTCAAGTGGAAAACGTGGATATCGCACAGACCATTGCGGTAGGCGATGGAGCCAACGACCTCCCAATGCTGTCGGTTGCCGGTCTGGGCATCGCCTTCCATGCTAAACCGAAGGTAGTAGCCAATGCCCAACAGTCCATTAATACCATCGGCTTAGACGGAGTCTTGTATTTCTTGGGATTTAAAGATTCATACTTGGATGAACGAGGCATACTCTAATCCTTGCCAGGCATCAAGTATTATCTGAAAGGAAACACTAAGCTTAAAAAATTACAACATAAAGGACTATAGGACAAGACAAAACTGGGTCCCAGGTCCAGACAACAAAGAATAGAGAATAGAAGGGGAAGCTCTCAATCACATTGAGAAGCGACGAATTTAGAACAGAATAGAACAAAACAGAAAATGGAATTTTCAGAAATGAACCTGGAAGACAGTGTGTTGGATGCATTAGACGCGATGAATTTTCACGAGTGTACTCCTATACAAGAACATACCATTCCCGTGATTCTAGAGAATCGTGACGTGGTAGGCATTGCACCCACTGGAACAGGTAAAACGGCAGCTTATCTCCTGCCTGTACTCAACCAGTTGAGCAAAGGAGATTACCCCGAAGATGTTATAAACTGCATCATCATGTCTCCTACACGCGAACTGGCACAGCAGATAGACCAGCAAATGGAGGGATTTTCATACTTCATGCCGGCATCGAGCGTAGCCGTTTACGGTGGAAACGACGGAATCAGATTCGAACAGGAGAAACGAGGGCTCACCTTGGGATGCGACGTGGTCATTGCTACGCCGGGACGACTCATCAGTCACATCAGCTTGGGTTATGTAGACCTCTCTAAGGTGTCGTTCTTTATTCTCGATGAAGCCGACCGCATGTTGGATATGGGATTCTATGATGACATCATGCAGATAGTGAAGCTGTTGCCTAAAGAACGACAGACTATCATGTTTTCTGCTACCATGCCTAACAAGATTCAGCAATTAGCGAAAAACATCCTGAATGATCCCGTGGAAGTAAAACTGGCTGTTTCAAAACCAGCTGAGAAAATCATTCAGACTGCTTACATTTGTTACGAGGCTCAGAAACTACGCATCATTGAATCGCTTTTCAAGGAACAGAAACCTGAGAGGGTTATCATTTTTGCATCGTCTAAACTAAAGGTAAAAGAGGTTACCAAAGCGCTACACCGACTTAATCTGAGTGTAGGTGAGATGCATTCTGACTTGGAACAATCTCAACGTGAAGAGATTATGCACGAATTCAGAAGCGGTAGAATCAATATGCTTGTGGCTACGGATATTGTGGCTCGTGGTATCGATATCGATGACATCCGTCTGGTTATCAATTATGATGTACCTCACGATAGCGAAGATTACGTCCACCGCATAGGTCGTACGGCCCGCGCCAACAATGATGGCTGTGCTATCACGTTTGTAAGTGAAGCTGAACAGTCTAAGTTCAAACAGATAGAAGATTTCTTGGAAAAAGAAATCTATAAATTGCCGTTGCCAGAGGAAGTTGGAGATGCTCCAGAATACAATCCTGAGGTAAGAAAAAAAGGAGGCAACCGTTCCAATGGTCGCAGAAACAACAATGGTAAAGGAAGGTCTGGTAACAATGGTAAGACTCTGAATGGAAACAAGACTCAGAATGGAAACAAGACTCAAAACGGCGGAAGAAGACAAAACAAAGGACAGAACAACTCAAAAAGCCAGAAGGAACCAAGAAATAACACGAGCAACAAAGGACAGAACAATAGCAACAGCTAATTACTAATATAAAAAACGAGGGTGTGTCATAACGCAGATTACGACACACCCTTGTTTTATGCTAATTACCGTTTGCAATCATTCCATGAAAGACACTTCGACTTCATTTGCCTTATCTATAAACACCCTCACATAATAACACGGACCATCAGGCACACACAAGAGGGCATTGAATAAGAACCGATCATCTACTACTCCACTAAAATTCATATCCTGAAGAATAGAAGCCGACAAGAATTCGGCAGGAACAATCCCTTCAAACATAGTACGCTTGATATCCTTGCCACACAACTCCTGCTTACCTTCATACACACAGATATGAATAATATTATCGTAATATACATTATCTATTGCAAAACCATCCTCTGTAACCCCAGGACTAACCACCTTTATTGAGGTAGGATTTATCGTCACATAACCACGATAGCGATGCTTACCTATCATAATTACTGAGTCTTTTTTAATCACCTCTTTCACCTGTTTAGCCCTAGAATAAGCAGTCGATTCCAAAGATAAATCACCCTGTTCGTTCTTATAAAGACATACTTCATCGCCCATCGGCGTACGAATAGACAGTGCAAATTCCGACTGTTCCAAAATCTCATACGCAGCAGTTGAAATTCCCTTCACAAACAAGGTATCATCCACCACCACATAAGGCATACGGATATCTCTCTTACTTGCAAAAAGGAGAGAATCGCCCTCAATCTCCAATACAGGTGACTCGGTATTTCTATCCATCCAGACTCCCTGCAACTGGAGTTTAACATTCGGGTCTGTAGTTTCTTGTACATCCGTCTTCTTCTGCGGAGTTCCCGCGCAAGACGCCAAAAGCAAGAGCATCAGTCCGAAAATTAGTTTAAACTTCATACTATATTGTTTTATACACATCTCCATTACTTACCGATGCAGTGGTAAACAAATCCTTGTTCAGCCAGTTCATCGCTGTCGTAAATATTTCGTCCGTCGAAAATAACCGCCTGGTTCATCGTCTTTTTCATAACTCCCCAAGCTGGCAGACGGAATTCCTTCCACTCTGTTACCATCAGCAGTGCATCGGCATCCAGAAGTGCATCGTACATATCGCGCGCATAATAAATGGAATCGCCTATCCTGCGTCGAGCCTCGTCCATGGCAGCCGGATCATAAGCTCTGACCGTACATCCAGCCTTCAGCAGACTGTCTATCAGCACCAAAGCCGGAGCCTCACGCATATCATCTGTCTCAGGCTTAAACGCCAGCCCCCACACTGCAATGGTCCTGCCCTTCAGATTGCCCTCGTAAAACTTCATCAGTTTACGGAATAGGATATCTTTCTGCGCATTATTCACCTCTTCCACCATCTTGAGCACACGCATCTCATAGCCATGCTCCTCGGCCGTCTTAATCAGCGCTTTCACATCCTTAGGAAAGCAAGACCCACCATATCCACAGCCCGGATAAAGAAACTTTCTGCCTATGCGTGTGTCTGATCCTATACCACTCCGCACCATGTTGACATCAGCCCCAACCAGTTCGCACAGATTAGCTATGTCATTCATAAAACTAATACGCGTAGCCAACATCGAATTAGCCGCATACTTAGTCATCTCGGCCGAAGAAATATCCATAAAGATTACTCGAAAATTATTCAACAAGAAAGGACGATAAAGTTTCGTCATCAGTTCTCTCGCTTTTTCAGACTCTACTCCCACCACTACTCTGTCTGGGGTCATAAAGTCGCTAATGGCATTCCCCTCCTTCAGAAACTCAGGATTAGAAGCTACATCAAAATCAATAGACAAACCACGACGATTCAGTTCACCACGAATCACATCCTTCACTTTCATAGCTGTACCCACAGGCACTGTACTCTTAGTTACCACCAGCAAGTAGTGATTCATACTAGCTCCAATAGACCGAGCCACCTCTAGGACATACTTCAAATCAGCACTTCCATCCTCATTAGGAGGTGTCCCCACCGCACTGAAAACAATAGAGACGTCATCCAGACATCCCTCCAGCGAAGTAGTAAAATGCAGACGTTCCGCCTTCACATTGCGTAGCACCATCTCCTCCAGTCCAGGTTCGTAAATAGGAATGACACCCCTCTTAAGCGCATCAATTTTCTCAGCGTTAGTATCAACACAAGTCACATTAGCACCCGTTTCAGCAAAACACGTACCTGTAACCAATCCTACATATCCCGTTCCTACTACAGCTATATTCATAAATCCAGTTTAATCTGTTAATCTTCTGCAAAATTATAATAAAAAAAGATTTATGCCGAAAAAAGTGTTACAAAGATGCCCTAGTTGCATAAAAAATATTATTTTTGCAGTATGATTGAATTAGCAAAACATATAGAAGTCCTATTACTCGAGAACGATTGCGTGATTGTTCCCGGGCTGGGAGGCTTTATTGCTCACAACCGTCAGGCTGAATTTAAGGAATCAGAGAATCTGTTTTCTTCACCGGCACGCACCATCGGATTCAATCCACAGCTGGTGATGAACGATGGTTTGTTGGTTCAGACCTATATGCAAGCATACAATACAGACTTCCCAGACGCAACGCGTAAAATAGAAAAAATTGTTTCTTCATTAAAGGAACAGCTCTACCAGAAAGGTGAGGTGATGCTTCCTAATGTGGGTACATTATATTATACGATGAATGGTACGTATGTATTCGAGCCGTCGGCTGATACGTTTTTTACTCCTTATTTATACGGGCTGGACGGTCTGAAGTTGACACCGTTACAAGCGATGGCTGCTGCTGAGGAACGCGTTACTATTCATACGTTTGTTCGTCCACGTCAACCGGAGACGAGAAAGGATACTTATGCGCCACAGATGCCTGCTGCTTACAAGCGTACATTTCAGCGTATGGCTCAGAATGCTGTAGGAATAGCTGCTGCTATCTTATTGTTCTTCCTCTTATCTGTTCCAGTAGAGAATACGTACATGGACGATGCTAGCTATGCTTCCCTGAGTGCTGAGAGCATGTTTGACGCTATTCGTGGACGCTCAGCTGCCACTCAGTTGTTAGGTGTTTCTGATTCTGACCAGGACAAGACTCACCGGACTAAGAGTAATGTAAATACCCTCAGACCGGTCAGTGTGAAGAGTGAGACTGTGGCTCCTGTTCCTGCCAAACCGGAACCGAAGAAGCTCTCTACAAAGGTTGCTGAGATGAAGGAGGCTACTGCTGATGTTGAAAAAGCAACTAAGAATAAAAGTATGAAAGCGAATGCTGGTGCTAATGTTGCTAGTACTGAAAAGGCTAAACCAATAACAAGTCCGCAAGCAACTACTGCAAAGGCAAAAACCGCAACAACAACTAATGCAAATTCTGCAAAGGCAAAGGCGGAAAATACAACTACTGCTCACAAAACTGCACCAAGCGTAAATGTTGCATCAAGCAAGCAATTCTATCTCATCGTAGCAAGTTTAGCCACAACGGCTGATGCTCAAAAACAGTTAAAATTTTTCCAGGACAAAGGATTCAATGATGCCTGCATCATAGAATCAGGAAACCGTCACCGCATCGCCCTCTATCATTATAGCCAGTCGGCTGATGCCTACAAGAAATTAAAAGAATTACGTGCACAAGAAGACTACAAGAGCGCATGGGTCTTCGCATCTAAATAATATCCACTCGATGCGGTCAGCTTTAAGTTTGACACTGTCGACTCGAATCTAATTCGAAAGAATAGATTCGAAACAAATAGAGAAAAAAAAAGAAATGAAAAGAGTAAGATGTCCGAAATGTGACAACTACATCCAATTTGATGAGACAAAATATGAAGAAGGCCAGTCACTGGTCTTCATCTGTGACAATTGTAAGAAACAGTTCAGTATCCGCTTGGGAAGGTCTAAACTGAACGCGGCCAACCGCCGACAGGAGGTGATTGACGAATCAGAAGGTACAAAGGACTTTGGTAACGTGGTAGTGATAGAAAACGTGTTTGCTTACAAACAGGTACTTCCACTACAGGAAGGCGACAATATGGTGGGCCGTCGCAGTAAGGGCAACGAGATTGAGGTGCCTATAGAAACAAACGACCCGAGTATGGACCGCCGCCATTGTATCATTAACGTGAAACGTAATAAGCAGGGTAAAGTGGTCTACACACTACGCGATAACGATAGTATCACGGGAACTTTCTTGATGAATGAGATTTTAGGCCCGAAAGATCGTCTGCGCATTGAAGAAGGTGCTATCATTACTCTTGGTGCTACTACTATCATTCTGCGTGGTGCTGAATCTGATTCAGAATCGGAAGAATAACTGACTCAGCCCCACACGGGCCCATTCCCAATGCGTACATCCCGCTATCACGTTCTTGTAACGGTATAAAGGAGTATCGAGTTCTACACCCTTCACATTAAAGACTTTAATGGCTGATAAGGCTGCAGTATCGGCAACAGTTAATGTATCCGATGAAGTTTCTACTGGAGTAACACTAAGATAACGGAACTCGTGACCGTTCAACTGACTGTTGCCTATTTTCGTACACCGGTAGCCTGAACGGAGACGGGTGTCTACCATGCTACATTCCAGAGGAAGAGCACCACTCATCTCATAAGCAGTACCGCTTCGAATAGTAAGAGTACGAGACAATAGCGCGATGGCTCCTCCCTCAGCCCAAATTTTACCGCCGTCCTCCACATAGTCGCGAAGCTGCGTCAGAAAGGCTTTCCTACGATGAAGTTGACGGGCAAATAATTCCGGGTAACCTCCAGGAAGATATATCAGGTCCACATTGGGCAATTCATTGGAGTACAAAGGACTAAAATATTGGATGCGTCCTTCCTGATTCAGACAGTCAAGATTTTCTTTGTAGATAAAATTGAAGGCTGCATCACGGGCTACACCTATCCTAATCTGACGGTCCATCGAAAACGGCATGTTTTCGGTGTCAATGTCGGAGGTGTAGGGCAAAGTATACGGACAAGGAAATATACGAGTAGTGTGCTTCAACAAACTTTCCACATCGACAAAGTTGGCTATATAGTTGCTAGCTTTTTCTACTACCTTGTCAAGTCCGGCTTTTACACCGTGAGTAAGAGCAGTATGTGCAGCAGGCAGTTGCAGACTCTCATCATAAGGGATGAACCCAAAGCACTGCAGACCGGCATCGTTGCAAGCATCTTTCAGGTAAGAATAATGAACAGTAGATGAAACTTGATTAAAAACCACACCTACGATATTTACGTTAGAATTAAAGCGCTTGAATCCGTAAAGAACCGGTGCAAGTGAATAGGATGCCGACCGAGCGTTGACTACCAGAACTACGGGTACCGAAAGAACCTGCGACAGTTCTGCGCTGCTTCCGTGCATACGCTTGTATCCATCGAACAAAGCAGCAGAACCTTCTATAAAACAAACGTCGGCTCCTTCACCATAAGAATTATAGAGCGATTGGAGTCTTGTACGCGAAGCTAAAAAAGAGTCTAAGTTGATGGCCTCAGATATTCCCGCCATAGAATGGAGCTGGACATCCATAAAATTAGGGCCCGACTTGAACGACTGGACCCTAACGTGGCGTTTTTTAAATAATCGCAGCAGCCCCATAGCAAAAATAGTTTTTCCTCCCCCCGTACTGACAGAGCCTATTAGAAATTGTGGTTTCATCTTCTTTTTTCCTTTTTATTCGCTTTTTGGTGATGCAAAGATACAATAATTAATGAAAGATGAAACCAATCCGAGAAGATACTTATGCCATCTCTGTTTGTCAAGTCATCCGTTTTTTTGTAATTTTGTCTTTGAGTTACTAGGCAAATTAGGTAACTATTTATTAAGACGCTAAGAGATAGGAGATTAATACAATGCAAATAAAATTCATGAGTTTGGGAAGTGGCAGCAGCGGCAATTGCTATTATTTATACAACGGAGAGAATGCCATTCTAATTGATGCCGGAATTGGCATCAGAACTGTGAAAAAGATTTTTAAGGAATATAACCTGAGTCTGGATACGGTTAAGGCTGTGTTCATCACTCATGATCATGCCGACCATATCAAGGCTGCGGGACATTTGGGAAAGAAACATAACATCCCTATTTATACTACACCAGAGATTCACGAGGGTATGAAACGCAGTTACTGTATGACGGAAAAATTATCGGAGGAGCATAAGAAATTTATCCACAAAGGGGAATGGATTTCAATCTGTGGTTTTGAAATTACATGCTTCGAGGTGCCGCATGATGGTACAGACAATGTAGGATATTGTATAAAATTTGGGGATAGTTGTCTTTCTATCCTGACAGATATTGGTCACATCACTCCTACAGCTGCTGAATTCATAGCTTGTGCCAATTACTTGGTACTGGAAGCTAATTATGATGATACGATGTTGCAAATGGGTCCGTATCCGAGACATCTTAAGATAAGAATCTCAAGTCCGTACGGACATTTAAGCAATCACGAGATGGCAACATTCCTTCAAGAGCACTACCCTCCCGGTCTTCGTCATTTGTGGCTTTGCCATCTAAGCAAAGAGAATAATCACCCAGGATTAGTGTCGAAGGTGGTGGAACAGGCATTCAAGGAGATTGGAATCACAGTAGGAAAGGATGTGCTGGTGGAACCGCTTCGTAGAACTACGCCCTCTGAAATGTACATACTGGAGTAGTCGTTTGGGGACTATTGGGGTGATTTAGGGACTTTCAATGATATTTTTAAAAATATTCCCAACGCGTATTTTATTGAATTACTGACAAATAGTGGCTCTAGAGACCCTAGAACAAAAATAATTTAAAAATTAATAGCTAAAAGATTTGGCAAAACCGAATAAACTACATACCTTTGCAACCGCAAACGAAAAAGAAGCACTCTTAGCTCAGTTGGTAGAGCAACTGACTCTTAATCAGTGGGTCTAGGGTTCGAATCCCTAAGGGTGTACTTATTCGGGAAATTTGACAATTTATAGTGGCCGCACTCTTAGCTCAGTTGGTAGAGCAACTGACTCTTAATCAGTGGGTCTAGGGTTCGAATCCCTAAGGGTGTACTTATTCGGGAAATTTGACAATTTATAGTGGCCGCACTCTTAGCTCAGTTGGTAGAGCAACTGACTCTTAATCAGTGGGTCTAGGGTTCGAATCCCTAAGGGTGTACAAGCTGTAAAGCAAAAGTCTCTGTGAGTGTGAACTTCCAGAGACTTTTTTTATCTATATGACTCAACTAACAAAAAAATGCCATTAAGCTGATTTCTTCTTAACGAGGAAACGCTTAATGGCATCGTTTGTTTATTGCTGTTCGTTTATTTCTTGTATTTTGCTTTGATTCCTGGCAATGCAGCTCGGATATCTGAGATACGGGTAGCATCACTCGGGTGTGTGCTCATGAATTCAGGAACCTTTCCGCTCGAACCTGCCGACATCTTCTTCCAGAAGTTTACAGCCACATCCGGATTGTATCCGGCAATCGTCATAAATACCAGTCCCATGTAATCGGCTTCTGATTCGTGTTTGCGCGAGAATGGCAACATCATACCATATTGCGCACCGATACCATATACACTTGTAGCCAAACGCTGTATGGTGGCACTCTTGTCCGCTAAGGACGCATTCAGAATCTGTGCACCATATTGAGCCGCTATCTGCTGGCTCATACGTTCGTTGCTATGCTTAGCTACAGCATGAGCCACTTCGTGTCCCACTACTACAGCCAACTCATCATCCGATGCGACCAGTTTCATCAAGCCTTCGTAAACAACAATCTTTCCTCCCGGCATACAGAAAGCATTCACCTGATTGTCCTTTACCAAGTTGAATTCCCATTTGAAATTTGCTATTTCTCTGCTTAATCCGTTCTGGCGTAAGTATTGTTCGGTAGCATTCGCGATACGCTGTCCTACACGTTTCACCATATTGGTTTTTGAAACGGAAGAAGATTTAGTCGCCGATTTGATATACGAGTTGTACTGCGTCAGGCTGGAAGTAAGCACGTCACTATCCGAAACAAGTGATAACTGTTGTCTTCCTGTGATAGGAACGGTACTGCAACCAGTCAGCATGAGAAGTGAAGCTGATAAAATAGCAATTTGTTTTTTCATTTTCAGTAATAGTTGTATGTAATAATTATCATTCTATAATAAATCCGCTCCTTTCTTGAATGAATTGGATTCGAGAGAGGAGCGGTTGTTTAATTACTTTATTTATAGCACTTCATCTGGATGGAAGATGTATGATTCGAAGCACTGCTTGTAATCAAAAATCTCTTCCGGTTTGAAGAAACGCGCCAATTCGACAGCAGCATTTTCTGGCGAGTCGGAAGTATGAATCACATTCTCTTGTGCACTCATACTATAATCTCCTCGGATAGTACCCGGCTGTGCTTTCTTGCCATCTGTGCATCCGGTCATGGTACGTACCACTTCAACGGCATTGACGCCTTCGTAGCAGCAAACGATAACTGGAGCAGCTTTCATGGAATTGATGACACGCTGGCAGAATGGTTTTCCTAAGATGTGTGCATAATGTTCGCTAAGGATCTTTTCATCCAGCTGCATCATTTTCATGCCAGCCAAACGAAGGCCTTTGCGTTCGAAACGGTTGGTAATAGTACCTACTAAAGCACGTTGTACAGTGCTTGGCTTTAAGATAACAAGGGTTCTTTCAATGCTCATGTTAATTTCTTTTAAGGTTAGTTTTACGGAAAATTTCGTTCTGTTACAAATATAATCTTTTATTTGGTTCTAGAAAGATATTTACCGGAAAAAGCATGAAGCAAGGCTATTCTTTTGTTATTTACGCCTATAATCTCCAGTTCCCTTTATTTTATCCGTTGTTCTTATCAGTCAAGAGTGTACATGATGGAAGGAACGGTCCTGCGCAGTGGCTCCACCTCTACGTCTTTCCCTACGATGATTCCTTTCTCTCTAAATGCCTGTTCAATTGTTTTTGACACCAGTCCCGGATGATTATTTTCTTTGCTCAAATGGCATAGCCACAGATGTTTCAAACCTTTTGGATAATTCTCGGCAAGGAAAGAAGCCATCTCCCGATTGCTCAAATGACCGTTCGGACCGGCAATACGCGCTTTGAGATGTCGTGGGTAAGGACCCATCTGAAGCATGGTCTCGTCGTAATTGGCTTCGAGCACCAGATAATTAGCTTTAGCTATATATTCTGCTGCGATAGGGGTTATGTGGCCGATATCTGTAAGGATAGCAAAACAAATGTCACCCACGTAAATGCAATATCCCACATTGTCTGTGCCGTCATGAGGAACCTCAAAGCAAGTAATCTTGAAATCACCGAGTGTAATCCATTCCCCCTTATGAATGAATTTTTTATGTTCAGGCGTTAGCTTTTCAGTCATGCAGTAACTCCGCTTGATACCTTCATGCACTTCGGGTGTAGTGTAGATAGGAATATTGTGTTTCTCGCCTAAGTGACCTACAGCTTTAATATGATCTGCATGATCGTGCGTCACGAATACCGCCTTGACTTTCTCCAAACTAAGCGCATATTCTTTAAATATTTTTTTGATGCTGCGTATTCCAATTCCTGCATCAATCAATATAGCGTTGTCTTCGGCACATAAGTAGTAACAATTGCCGCTGCTGCCACTGCCCAAGCACATAAATTTTATTTCCATTTTCATTCTTCCCTTTCTTCTAAACCAATACGTTGCAAGGGAAAATCAATGCCCTTTCCCTATAGCGCCCATCCTCTATTGTACTACGAATATCGGTTGTTGCGACGTATTTAACGGTTTACTCATCATTTACTCTATTAATCTACAAAAATAGAAAAAAGAGATGACTTGACAAAGATGTAAGCCTACTATCAACGTACCAATTTGGTCGGAATCGGTTTATGTTCTAATTTATTATTGTATATTTGTAACCCAATTTATAAAAACGAAAGTATGAAATCACAATTCTTGATAGGTGCAGTCAGCTCGGGTAGCGGTAAAACGCTTTTTGCCATGGGTTTGCTTCGTCTGTTGAAGAACCGTCGACTGAAAGTGCAGCCTTTTAAATGCGGTCCTAATTTCATGGATGCCCAACTGCATTATTTAGCCGGAGGTGTGGATTCGATCAATTTGGATGGTATCATGGCGTCTCGTACACGCCTTCAGTCGGTTTACAATAGCTACGGTGAGAAAGCTGATGTTTGCATTACAGAAGGTTCTGCTGCTTTGTTCGACGGATACAAACGTGCGTTCGGTAGTAGTGCCGAACTGTCGCAAGTCCTTTCCATTCCCATCGTGCTTATCGTGAATGCACGTTCGGCAGCCTATTCTGTTGCTCCTATTCTGTACGGCTTCAAGCATTTCAATCCATCTGTACACATTGTGGCAGTCATCTTTAATGAAGTGTCGTCGCCTGCACATTTCTCGTGTTTGAAGGCAGCATGTAACGATGCCGGTCTCCAGTGTCTCGGATATATCCCGTATGATGAAAGTTTGAAACTTCCTGTCGGTCATACCGCTTTGACTCAGTCGGTGAAACAGGAATTGGAGGAAACGACCGAAAAAGTAGCAGGATACATCAGTCAGTATGTCGATGTGGAACGACTTATCAAGTTTACTACGCGTATCTTCCCTTGTCCGTATACCTTGCCTTACACTTCCGATGTAGAAGTGGAAAGCATACCTTATCCCGCAAGTTCGAGGTTTAAAATTGCGGTAGCACGCGATGCGGCCTTTAATTTTATCTATAAAGAGAATCTGGATTGCTTAAGTCAGGAGGGTAGTGTACAGTTCTTCAGTCCCTTGTATTCCAATGAACTTCCCGATGCCGATTTGATTTATCTGCCGGGTGGTTATCCAGAACTCTTCGCGCGTCAGCTGCATCGTCGCAAGGCATTCTTGCAGCAACTTCAGGCGTATGTGGAACGAGGCGGTAAAGTTTGGGCTGAAGGCGGTGGCATGTTGCTCTTGGCCCGTTCGCTGACTATTCGTGAAGGAGGATCTGCTTATGAGATGAGCGGTGCTTTGCCTATCGATTGTTCGATGGTGGATACGAAATTACAGACAGGCTACCGTTGTACAATGATTGGGAACACCTTGATGAAGGGACATGAATTCCGTTACTATGGAGTCAACTCGGATGAGTCAGTCAAGAAGATCCAGGTACTGACAGTTAGAGGAATAGAAATTGATTCTCCACTGTATCGCTATAAGAATGTAATCGCCGGCTGTACGCATTGGGAATGGGGGCGGTTCGGTCTCCGACGTTTCTTTTAACTAAAAAGCGTTCACCTTAGCTACTTAAGTAAAGCTAAAGTGAACGCTTTTTTTATCTCTTCAAGATAATGATAGTCACCGCTGATATAATCAGGAAGATTCCCAATCCGATGGAGAAGGTAAACATCTCACCGAAAACAGCAATACCGACTATGACCGCCGTAACCGGTTCCATGGCACCCAGTACTGAGGTTAGGGTAGAACCGATATTCTTGATTGCTTCTATCAAAGCCAAGTTAGAAACGATAGTTGGTATGATGGCCAACAAAAGCAAGTTACCGGCAGTTGTCCAATCAGGAATTGGCTCGATGTTGCCTGTAACACCCATTCCGGTGAAAAGGAACAGCGTACCGAAGAAGAAAACATAGAAAGTAAGGCGTAATCCTTTTAGATTGTCATTCTTCACCTGTCCCACTGTAACGAGGTAGAGGGCGTAACCTACCGCAGAAATCAATACGATGATAATTCCCACTAAGCTGATTTCGACAGCCCCTTCCGTATTCGATAAGAAGTACACCCCACACACAGCCGATGCAATGGCCATCATTCTCCAGATTGATTTCTTTTCGTGAAAGAATGCCATCATGATGACGGTGGTAATCACCGGATACATGAAATGTATCGTCGTAGCGATGCCGCTCGGCATGAACTTATATCCCCACAAAAGAAAGACTGACGAAATGAGGTATAAGATAGATAATAAGATAAGAGGTGGAAAGTCTTTTTTAGTGATTTTAAAGGAAACACCCTTTACCGCTAATACGATAGCTAATGCCAGTGTGGCGAAGGTGAATCGATAAAGTAAAATCGGCATGAAATTCATACCGTGCTGCATGGCAGGTATGGCAAATAAAGGAATCAGTCCGAATGAGGCTGACGATAATATGCCATAGAGGAAACCGTTAAGTTTGTTCATTTCATCATAGTTTTAAAAACACCTGCAAAGGTAGATAAAATGAAGAGATGTTATACCGTGAGCGTTTACTTATTCTAGTATAAAGTTTAGTGAATAAAAGAACAGAGTCTTATCTGCCTTCCCGCATAAGGGGAAATAGATAGGACTCTGTTCTTACTTGCATTGAGTCGGAATGCGACTCATGTAAAATCTATTCTTTATAACTTGATCTTCAAGTTAGCTAACTCGGTGTCGCTGTGCTGTGAAGGCAATCCGTGTTGTCTGACAGTAATGGCATGAGTCTTGCCGTCTACCGCTTCAGGTAAGTTGAAGACCTGGTGGTACAAAGTCTGTTCGCCAGCCGGACGGAACATGAAGCCTGTCTTCTTCTCAAATCTGTTGTACATACGCAAAACAATCTGGTTCTTTCCTTTCTGTAGCGGTAATACAACTTTTTCTGTACGGAACTTGCAACGGTAAGGATTCAAGTGCTTCATGATTGACTTGCCGTTGACAAACAAATCCAAACCATTACCAGCACCTACTTCTACAAGGATATCTTGTTCGCAAGGTGACTTGATGTCCTGCATCAAGAAATAGCTTTCAAGGATATTTGCACGGAATTCAAGGTGATTCTCTTCTACCTCTTTCCATTCACCCTTGCGGATAGGGGGATTCTTCAAATCGGTTTTGATTGTCGAAGGAGCATCAAACTGACCGCTGCCAGGACCACACAAATAACGTTTACCCCATACGGTACCCGGTGCAACGGTCATGTTTGAAGTCTTGCCATTCGCCAACTTCACGAGATAAGTTTTACCGTCCACTGTAAGGTCGATGGTTTTGCCTACTTCCTGATCGGTATAGATCAGTTCCATCTGTTTCACATTGGTCTGTTCCACATTCCATGAATAACTTACGGTACTACGGAAGTTGCTATAATAATCGAAACATGAGTAGCTGTAATTTGGAGTCGCATTAGTCGAAGTCAACAAATTACCTTTGACCGGTTCGAAAGGTAAAGGTTCAACGGTACGGTCGAAATCCAAAGTCACTACATTGATTGTTTTTTCAGAATAAGCAGAAGCAGGAAGTGTAAGGTTGACGATTCCGTTTTCCTGTTTGCAGCTAGTTAACTTACCGTTGCTCTTAGTAAGTTTGTATTCAGGCATATTCAACTGGATGAGGCCGTTGGCAGGGTAAGTTCCTGAAAGAATCAAGTTCAAACGGTTTGCCTTGCGTGTAATCATACCCCAATCGAATTGCTTACGGAAAGGAGAAGCTTCAGTTTCATAAATTGCTTCGCCGTTCTTCTTCAACCAGTTACCGATTTCTACCAATACATCTCTTTCGAATTCAACTACCGAACCGTCGCCTTTCGGGCCGATGTTAAGCAAGTAGTTACCACCGTATGATACTACATTGATCAAGCTACGTAATTTCTCCATTGCTTTTACGTGCGAGTCGCCACGGTCGAGCCATGAACGGTAGCTCCAAGTTTCATCGAACAAAGAAGCGGCACTCTGCCAAGGGCATTGTAAAGCACTTTCAGGATATTTGTTATCAGCCAACACACCGAAATCGTATTGGTCGTTACCTACACGACCGCTAACCATACAATCTGGCTGCAACTTGTGAACCAGGTCGTACAATTCCTTACTCTGTTCAGGAGTATTCGAACCCATATCGAACCATAATTCGGAAATAGGGCCATAATTGCTCAGCAGTTCAGTAACCTGAGCCTTTGAGAATTCGTGATGCTGCGGAGTGATAAAGTCGCAGTTATGACTTGAAATAGGATATGCATGAGGATAATGCCAGTCGATGACAGAGAAATAGAGTCCGAAACGAATACCACCACGTTTACAAGCTTCGCTCAATTCCTTGATGAAGTCACGTTGGCCTGGGGTAGCGTCGAATGAATTATAATCGGTAGTAGCGGTATGGAACATACAGAAACCATCGTGATGCTTGGTTGTCATTACGATAGAACGCATACCCGCTTTTTTAGCCAACGCTACAATTTCGTCGGCATTGAATTTGGTTGGATTGAAGCGAGAAGCGATGTCTCCATACCAATCGCTGAAGATTCCGGCGAATGCCTGAATCTGCGCACTATAACCACGGGTTACAGGTTGTCCTTCCCATACGGCACCCAATTCTGAATAGATACCGAAATGAATGAACATTGAATACTTGTTTCCATGCCATGTCTTGAAGGCCGTTTCGGAAACCTGAGCTTGTGCTCCCGATAGAGTCAGGAGAGTAATAAGAAGTAAAACGATTTTCTTCATAGCCATAAATTTTTCGCAAAGATAATCATTTTTCTCGTACTTTGTATGAACATTTAAAGATGTATTTCGGGCTTAGCTTGTGCTAACTTTTATATATGTTGATAATTAATGTCTTATGGCTTGCATTTTAGTTCTATATTCTCTTTTTATAGATAGAAAAAGCAGCCTTACTTTAAAAGTAAGACTGCTTTTGTTCATACATTGATGGTCTTTTTGTTTTATCCGACTGTTAGGTCAGGCAGATAGCTACAAAAAGATGAAGCTATATTTTCTTATTTTTTAGCAGCTGTTTTTACATCCCAACCAGATACTACGTCGCCGTACAAGTAGAATGTAACGTCAAATTTAACCTTGCTGTTCTTGTCAGTAACCTGATAGCAACGAGTTGCATCGTATGAGTTAACTTCCTTGTATTCGCCAAGAGCCAATTCTTTAGCTTCTTTGCCAGTTGCTTCTTTTACGAGTTCTTTCATGCGGTTCTGAACAAGCTTCATGATACCTTCGTGCTTGAATGGATCAGGATCAGCTACTTTTGGATAAGTTGCTTTGATGACACCACCATTAGCTTTACGAACGGCTCTCAAGCTGTCGGCATAAGCCTTGAACTGTTTCTTCACTTCCGGTGAACGCAATTCGTGAACTGTAAAGATGGAAATACCCTGAGCACCGTTGTTGAAAGCAGCATCCATGCATTCGAACATTTCAGGACCATCTGTTGAAGTCATACCGCAGTAAAGAGTAGTCATAGAATTCTTGTCGCGTGCATTTTCTACAGTACAGTCAGCGATGAAGCTTACATCACCTGTATAGAATGTGTGGTATACCATTGGGAATACGATATCCAAGTTCCATTTTCTCCAGTCCTGACGAACCATACGAGAAGACATCTTTGGAGTAGGGAATGGAGAAGCAGCCATCACTTTGCCGTGAGCGTGAACTTCTTCAGCGATCAAGTTTGCAACTTCAGTAATCTGGTCGCAACGGAACTGACGCCATTTAACGTCCAATGATGGATCTTCCTGTTCGCGTGGGTCGTATCCGTGAAGTTCTTTAAACTTCTGGATCATTGCTGGATGATAACCATAGTCCCAAGCAGCATATTCACGGTCCTGTACAATGCCGTAACCTTCCCATAAAGTAGTAGGAAGCACAGCGTCAACAAAACGGTGGTAGTCGATTGCGATACCGTTCAAACCGTCAATTTCACAGTAATCTTTAATTTTAGCTTTGATAAATTCGCGTACTTCTGGCAATGCAGGGCAGAGGAATTTATAGTAATCTACATAAGCAGTAGTATCGGCCAAACTCTTTCCATTACGGTTGACGCTCAACCATTCTGGATGTTCTTTCATGATTTTATCTCTATCATGTTCCAAGTTCAAGGTCCATAACCAAGCATATACTTCGATGCCATGTTTGTGAGCGATTGGAATAGCCTCCTTGTAAGCTTCAACAGAAGGAGCGTTCAACATGACACCATCCAAACCTGCGTTGTTCATTTCCTGACATACAGAGTCGAATTTTGCAGCGTTCTGATAGCCTGACCAAGTCCAGAACATAGGATACTCTTTGGTAGTCTCTTTAGCTTCTTGCTGACAAGAAGAGATTCCCATTGCTACAGACAAAACTGTAGCGATTGATAAAAAAATCTTTTTCATTAGTCTCTAAATATTAAATTTATATAAAGTCGATAGTTATTTACAGTCTTTTAATTCTGTAATATACCCAAAATTGTATAAGAATGTTCAAAAATAAGAAAAATAAAGGAGTTAAAAAAGGATAGCGTTACTTCGTACTGATATTTTTTTCAAAAGAAGTCGATTTTATCTCTTTAGTGAGGAAATCCACAAGAGTAAGTATATGCTGCATCCTTTTTATTCCTTGCTTGTCTTGAAGTAATTTGCTAACTTTGATACGATTAGTAAACTACTAAAAGTGAAAAGTTATGGGAGCGATATGTCCAAATTGTGAGTCAGAGAATGTATATTATGATCGGGGAGAGTATGTATGCATGGATTGCGATTTTGTCTGGTTTGAAGGAACCTATCCCGAATACGAGTGTTCCGAAATGGAGGACGAGGACGATACTTACTCCGATTAAAAAAGAAAGAACCATACCTCCCTTAATATAAAGAAAGATATGGTTCTTCTGATTGTTTGAAGACATCTGAATTTACAATGGAGCGGCAAGCGGGAATCGAACCCGTGACATCCAACTTGGGAAGTTGGCACTCTACCAACTGAGTTATTGCCGCGTCACCTTATTATATTATATCATTATTTCTCTTCTTCTTCCGATTCTGTACCTCTTAGAATCATGGTAGTTGCACCCAATGTGATGATAGCACCATCCTCAATGCGGATACGGTCTTTCGGACCTAATATCTCATTAAGAAGGAAAGTACCCGTGATACTATCATTATCACGTAAAGTATAAATCACCTTACCTTGCTTGTTGCGTTTAACGTTCAAGTAACAATGACGGCGGTCCATACTCGGGTCGTTCGTTTCGACAGGAATATCTACATCAGTACCTTTGCATCTTCTACCTATCAGATTATCACCTTCTTTAAGAGGGAAAACCTGCTTGTAGCCGAACACATTCTCTATCACTACCAAATTACCGAAGTCTTCGATACCTTCTTTCTCATCTACCACTTCCTGACGCTGGTTAGCCGCATTCAATTTCGCTTTACCCAAACGGATACTGAATTGTTTCTTACAGTTGTCGCAGATGAAGACAAGTGACTGTCCCTGTTCGTATTTGGTCTCATCAAATTGTATGTAGTTGTCACATTTCGGACATCTTACTCTTTTCATTTCTTATCTTGGAAATTATTTAGCAGTGAAGACCCATGAATTCTTGAAGTCTTCTTGTTTTCTCAATTCTTTTAATTTCTTATATGCTTCGCTCGATTCGTTGAAACGATACAAAGCGATACGGTGATGCTGGTCGGTATTCAATACGCTAGCCTCAGTATAACCTTTGCTTTGGAAAGCTTTCAATTGTTTCTGAGCATCGGCAGTAGAAGCCAAGCTTGCTACGATGATATAGTAACCTTTTGAATCAGCCTTCTTTACAGCAGCCGCTTTCTCCGGTTTCGGTTCAGCCTTTACAGGAGCCGCCTTTGGAGCTTCTTTTATCACTTCAGCAACTTTGGTAGCAGGAGCAACCTTTTCTACAGCTTCTTTCTTTGCTGGAGCAGGAGTCTCTTTCTTCACAGGAGCAGGTGTTGCAGCAGGTTCTTTTTTAACCGCCGGTTCAGCTTCTGGTTTAGCCACCGTTTCAGTTCTTACAGAAACAGGCTTTAACGTATTTACATTATGTTTTGTACGATGGATAGCCTTCTGTTTGTCATCATTGTCTGCACAGATCAGATGAGTGGCAACTGAACGACCACGAATCGCATCGAACATGCTTTCTGCACTTAACGATGCATAGCTGGCATCATCCATATACGTATTCTCTACAGGAATAGACAATAGGAAGAACAACAAGATAGCTGCAGCCAAGCCCACTGTATGTCGTGCCAAACGGCGGAACGTTCTACCATGCGATTTGTAAGAAGCAGCAACCATCGGTTCTGCCGATTCTTGTCTCGGAGTAATGAACGGATGGATAGTCACCGTTTCTTCCGGTCTCTTCAAAGCCTTCAATGGAGTCAGTGCAAAATTGCCCAATCCATATAAATAAGGCGTAAAGAAAACTTCAGATGCGGGTTCAAACACATACGTACCGTTCATTGTATAATAAAGAGTTCCCACGTTAGGAAGATTCGCTTCACCTGTTTTGTAAAGCTGTTCCTTCAGTGTTGAAACAGTCTCTTCGATTTTACGAGTTGCATCTGGGAAATCTGTATTGTATGCCTGCATATAGGTTTGTACTAGCAAACCGTCGTTCATAACCAATTGAGGATTGAATCCGATGGTTCTCATAGGGGCACAGAAAAGCCCATTAGACTCTTTAAACTCTGCCTGACGGTTGTGAGCTATGAATCCACCCAAGCCGGGAACAATCACACAATCGTTCTCCAGTAACAGGACTTCTATATGTTTTGCTAATTCAATCATACTGCAAAAATAATGTTTTTTGTCTAACAAGTCCATCTTTGTTGTAGATTTTTCGCCATAAATCTTTTTTTATTATACTTTTGCATCGTGAAATGAAGTTTATAAAACCGAAATTATGAATATAGCTATTGTTGGCACCGGATACGTGGGATTGGTTACAGGTACTTGTTTTGCAGAAACAGGTGCAAACGTAACTTGTATCGATACGAATGCCGATAAGATAGAGGCACTCAAAAAAGGCCTTATTCCAATCTACGAACCGGGATTGGAGGAAATGGTGCTACGCAATGTAAAAGCAGGACGATTGAACTTTACTACATCTCTTCAGGGATGTTTGGATGAGGTATCCATCGTTTTCAGTGCGGTAGGTACGCCTCCCAATGAAGACGGAAGTGCCGATTTGAAATATGTGCTCGAAGTGGCACGTACCATCGGTCAGAACATGAACCGTTATTTGTTGGTGGTAACTAAAAGTACCGTACCCGTAGGTACTGCTCAGAAAGTGAAGCAAGTTATCCGTGAGGAATTGGACAAGCGAAAACTCACCATCGATTTCGACGTAGCTTCAAATCCCGAATTCCTGAAGGAAGGAAATGCCATCAATGATTTTATGACTCCCGACCGTGTGGTAGTAGGAGTGGAATCGGAAAAAGCAAAGGAACTGATGACAAAACTTTACCGTCCGTTCTTGTTGAATAATTTCCGAGTTATATTCATGGATATTCCATCGGCCGAGATGACAAAATATGCAGCCAATTCGATGTTGGCCACCCGCATCAGTTTCATGAACGACATCGCCAATCTATGCGAATTAGTAGGAGCGAATGTAAATATGGTTCGTAGCGGCATCGGTGCTGATACCCGTATCGGCAGAAAGTTTTTGTATCCAGGCTGCGGTTATGGAGGATCTTGTTTTCCGAAAGATGTCAAGGCCCTGATCAAGACTGCCGAAGAACACGGATATGAGATGAAAGTACTGAAGATGGTTGAGGCTGTCAACGAAGCACAGAAAGATGTGCTGTTCCGTAAACTGGCAAACTATTATCAAGGAGATTTGAAAGGCAAGACCATTGCTTTGTGGGGCTTGGCCTTCAAACCGGAAACCGATGATATGCGTGAGGCTCCAGCCTTGGTACTGATAAATCGACTCCTCGAAGCTGGTTGCAAGGTAAGAGCCTATGACCCGGCTGCCATGGAAGAAGCAAAGCGTAGGGTAGGCAACACGATCTATTATGCTTGCGATATGTACGATGCGCTTCTCGATGCCGATGCCATGCTGATGGTAACCGAATGGAAGCAATTCCGCATGCCCGCATGGGGGGTAATAAAGAAAACCATGAAGAATGCCGTTATTTTCGACGGCAGAAATATTTATGATGGTGAAGAATTGGCTGAACAAGGTATTGCTTACCATTGTATTGGTAAATGATATTTGTGACTATAAAAAATGTGATATGAATACGAAATTAATTTTCGGGACACTTCTTTTGGCATTGAGCTCATGTGTTTCTTCCGGTGTGAAGACAACGCAGATAGAACGAACTACAGAACCCGAGGTCAGACGACAGTTGCAAGGCGTTTGGATAGACAGAAATACGGAATCGCCAGTCTTGACTATCCAAGGCGACAGCATTTGTTATATCAGCAAATCGGACATTCAGATGGCCTATAAGCTTTTGGGCGACACGTTGTTTGTTACAGGGCTTCACACGTCGGCCTATCCGGTCATACAGCGTACAGAACATTCTTTGTCATTTAAAACTCCCATGGGCGACGTGATGTCACTCTACAAGACAGACAATGAGAATCTCGTGATTCCTCAGCAGCAGGTAGAGAAAGAGCCGGAAGTGGTGGAACAGATAAAGAAGGATTCAGTCATTATGCATGGAAAGACCCGATACCGTGGCTATGTATACATCAATCCGACCACCATGAGAGTGATTCGTCCGGGTGTAACCGAAGACGGTTTCTCCATCGATAATGTTTATTACGACAACATCATTCATATTTGTGTCTACGATGGAAATAAACGTTTGTGCGGCAAGGATATCAAGAAGCAGCACTTCCAGGGCATCGTTCCCGAAGAATTCTTGGAGATGTCTATCTTGGAAGATATGGATTTCGTAAAAGTCACGAATGAAGGATTTGTCTATCGCGCAACACTGTGCGTACCCGACGGACCGTGTTATTATATCCATGTAATCTTGGATAGAGAAAGCAACGCAAAATTCGAATTGATTCAATCAGAATCAGATTTATAATAAGAAAAAGCCGTTTAAGTTGTCATAGCTTAAACGGCTTTTTCTGTCTTTATCAGTTACTTATCGCCATAGATTCAGTAGGATAGCGAAAAAACAAACAATTTAAAAACGAAATCGAATTATCCTTCAAATCGTTCATACTCCTTGATAATTAGCTGATTAGCTCTATTTATCCTTCAAGGTACATTAACTCCTTACAAAAACGGCTCAATACCAACTGACCTTTGTCAGTTAATCGTTCTACAGCTGTCAATTAAGTAGACCACAATTATCAGCTGATTAACTGACAGCTGTCAGTTAATGAAATCAATGGCGCGAATGTATTTACCTAAACATGGCCCAATATCTAAACAAAATAGTATCTTTGTAAGATAGAACTTGAAACACAAACCTTAAATACTAGAAAAATGAAAGGCAAAACTATAAACTATGACTTTTATGAGAATCCTAGTCAGGCAATAGCCGCTAACGGTCCTCAATACCATCTTCGCATCAATAACAATCAAGTAATCGACTTACACACCCTAGCCGAACGCTTACAGAAATCAAGCACTGCCAAGTTGCCCGATATCATGGCCGTTGTAACTGGTATCCGACAGATCATGGTCGATGAACTTTCTTCAGGAAACACCGTTACGATTGACGGAATTTGTAAATTGGAACCTATCCTTGGCGTAGCAGACGGTTTCTGCAAAGGAAATGAGCGAGGAAATGCCGTGCAACTGAAAACGCTTCGGACTCATGCGGTAAAATCGCTTATTGACGATGTAAGAGCTCAATTGAAACCTTGTTCGCACCAACGCGCCAACCATTCCTCGTCTGTATCGGATATTGAGGCGTACGGATGGCTTACGGAGTATTTCCAGACTAACGATTTCATTACTTGCAGTCAAGTGAAAGAGGGGTTGGGCATTACTCGCTACATGGCTACCAAGTATTTGAAGAAGTTTGTCGATGAGGGGAAACTTCGTCGCCCAGTGAACGGTGGGGCTTCTCTCTATATGCCAGTGCCGGGGTTCTTTGGGAAAACAAGGGGATGAGGGATGGTGGAGGCTTCCTATCCCTGTTATAAAATTTTGATGGGTTTTGTCATCATTCGTCGGATAAGCTCTCATAAAGAATATGATCAATTAAAAGCTCAACCCTTTGAATTACGAAGTATGGAAATAATCACAAAAGAACAATATGAAAACGCATTGGGGAGAGTTGAAGAACTTCTTCCTCTAGTTGAGGAAAATATGTCATCAACAGATCAGAAGGTTGTGGAACTATCTGTGATGTCGGATAGAATAATTACCTATGAGAAGATGTATTTTCCTATTGGAAAACCAAGGGTGCAGAATTTGTAGAATTGTCTCTTGATGAAAGGGAATGACACAAAGGTATTTCTTCTGCTGCAATGTGTAGGTTAGTAAAGTAAATGATATTTATAATCTCAATATAGAACATCTATTTATGACTAAAGATAAAAATAAAAGAAATGTGGATTTTTTCAATATACCATTTGAGGAAAGAGGAAATTCACATATAGAAGTATCGGATATATCACCAGTCTTGGTCTTAGACTATTTGTATGCTACAAAAAGCCAACTGGCAGAAGATTTTTATTCGATACCTTTTATCGAACTGCTCAATCGGATGGATTTAGTAACAGAATTAGATGGAAAGCAATTGCTTAAGAATGTAGCAGCTATGATGTTCTGTAAGGATTTAACTGCATTCTTTCCTGCAACACAAGTAAATCTTGTTATTTATCCTGGAGGACTCAATAATTCGAGCGATGAGATTCAGATAACTAAATTTATAGGTACAGTTCCAGAGATGATAAAGCAAACAATGGATTTTATTCGGACGATTATTATCATAAAACAGATTATCAAGCCGAAGGATAGAGCAGAGTCTATCACATTTTTCAATTATCCTTATTTAGCTGTTAATGAAGCTTTGATTTCTGCTTTTATTCAACGTGACTATCAAAAAAACGAGCCTATTCATGTTGCAGTAGATTCTGATAAAATATCTATACAATATTATTACAATCCTGAATTATTTGATGTAAAACTCAATGCTGATAATGGGGTATGTTATAATAATTCACGTTTGGGGGCATTCCTGAATGAACTAGGCTTATGTGATGAAAAATATTATGGTATTTCTGCTATTCAAAATGAGTTGAAAAATAATGGCTCAGATAAAGCCCAAATTATGATTGATAGACATAAAGGATGTTTTGCAATTGAAATTCCTAAAAGAACTTGGAATAGGAATAACTAGGGGTACTGAAAGATCTTTTTCTTAAAACTTTATACTCTTATCAGAAGAACGCATTTGTAATGGAGAAATTTAGTACTTGCAACATTATTTTAAATGTTTGGTTAATTACGTGTCATAGATACTTTCTTGGAATCATCTCCTTCGTTTTTTTATTACAAAGAGTTGCTAAAGATATCGTAAGATACTTATGATCAGGATAATATTAAAGAATCGAACTTTTCCCAGAGCCAAAAGGTCCTGTTAAATCGATATTCCTAATTCGCTTTTCTTTCTTTGCAAGAACCAATACTTCATTTAATTCCTTAACGGAACGGTACGATGCCTTTTCGTTTGCTGATATTTCGATAGGTAACAATGATTTCAACATTAAACCTTCACTGGTTTCTTTATTGTCTGTCGAAGATAGCTTTTTACCGTTTTCATACATGCTTATATAACAATAAATAATAATATCACATCATCTGTTTCTCAAGTTTCATTTTCCATTTCTTCCATAAGGGCATTTCGTGTTCTAGAAGCTCATAAAAAGATTTTGAATGATTTTTGTGTACAAGGTGACACAATTCGTGGAGAATGACATATTCAATACAGATACGTGATGTATGTATTAACTCTGTGTTTAAAATAATTTTCCCATTCTTCGTGCAACTTCCCCATCTTGACTTCATTTCACGAAGTTCGATGGAGGAAGGAGCTACGTCATATACTTTGAAACGTTCTATCAAGGGTTGAGCGTAAGCCATCATCTTGATGGCAGCCCTTTCCTTATACCATGATTGCAATACCTCCTTGGCTTTACTCTTGTCCTTACATTCCACTTCGAGAATATTACTGTGGTAGAGTACTCTGCTTTGTGCCCCTTCCGTGATGCGAAGCATGTATTGACGTCCTAAATAGAGGTGTGACTCTCCGTTGACATATCTTCGTTCTGGCATACGCAGACCAAACTCGTGAAAATCCTCTTGCTGTTTCAGTATCCATTGCGCCTTGTGATATACACCTTTGCGTATTTGTTCTATAGTGGCTTCGCACGGTGCTTTCACTTCGACGGAACCGTCAGGACGCACGGCAATACCTAAAGTTTTTCTTGCAACGTAGTCCAGCGAATAATGTATGGTTGTTGTACCGTATTCTATACTGTCTGTCATTTTATCCAAAGTTTAGCCACCTCCACGCATCCGTTAGTAATCACGTCCATATCTTCAAAAGAGAATGTCAACTCATATTTTCGCTTTATTTCGTCAATCAGATAGTCCTCCATTTGTAGTTTGATACGACCAATCACATTGATATTGCTCTGCCAATCCACTAAAACAGTGCCATCGACTATTAACGTGTCGTTTACAATTTCGTCAAATGCCTTAGCTGTGTCTAATGCCATTTTGCTCAAAGACAAATCCATGTTGGTGAAGATACGCTTATAGGTTTCCAATGCCAGACCGAAATACGCTTTTCCCGCATTGTTGTTGACCAGTTCCTGCGGCAGTTCACTATCGGTATGGTTCAGCACCTCATTCTTGTACTGCATCATCTTCTGCAGATATTCCACATCGCTGATACGGTTCTGCTCGTAGTCTTCGATGGTTTCTTTAATTAGTCGCGAGAACTTCTTATAGAAGGCAGGGTCTGACTCCATATTGTCGGTGATATACTTGGTTGTTCTCGATGCGATGGTATCTGCTTTGGCTCTGTCTCCCTCCATCTTATGGATTTCTTCTTCAAACTTTTCGGTGTCGAAAATATCAATGAGATTCGTGATGACTTCTACCTCGCCACTAGAAACATGACGGTTGATAAGTTTCTGAATCTGACCTTCATACTGCTTGTAATCCACTGTGTCGGAGTAGCGCATCTGGACAGCCGAACGAAGTTTCAGGAACATTTTCAGATCGTCCTCGTAACGCTTAACATCGGCTTCCGAAGTCATTTTATAGAAACTCACCGTCGACTCAGCCACCTTGAGGCAAGCTGCATAGGCAGAGAGTTTGTCATAAAATCGGTGACGAATATCTTCAGGTCTTAAGAGTACGGCATAGGCTTCCAAATCTCGTTTGTTAACGATACCTTTGAAGATATTCCACAATTCCGAATACTTCTGTGGCAATTTCTCAATCTCGCTTTCTACTTGCATCAACGTATTGTTGATTTCGGTAGCTTCTTCTTCATCATATTCCGTATAGTTCTCCATTGCCTCCTGCAATTCCTTGATGACGCCATAGTAATCGATGATGTAACCGAAGTCCTTGCCGTCGCATACACGGTTCACACGGGTGACAGCCTGTAGCAAAGTATGTTCCTTCAGTCGTCTATCCAAATACATGACAGTTGTCTTAGGTTCGTCGAACCCAGTCAGTAGTTTGTCCACAACAATCATAATTTCGGGCTCATTCTGATTTTTGAAACGGCTGATAAGATTTTCCTGATATTTCTTCTCCGTGCCATGCTCGTCCATCATTTTCTTCCAGAACGCCTTAACTTCCGAATTGGTCTCGCCATAAGCCGTTTCTTCACCTTCGCGGTCATCGGGGGCGGTAATTAGCACCTCGCTCGATACCTTCCCAATTTCGTCCAAAAACTTTTTGTAGAGTAAAGCAATCGTTTTGCGGGGAGTGACCAGCATTGCCTTAAAAGGTGTACCTTGCCAGTTGGCACAGAAATGTTCCGTAACGTTCCAGGCAATGGAGTAGATGCGCTGTTCCGTTTGGTTGAGAGCATCAGTTCGTGAGAATTTCTTTTTCAAGTCGGCGGTTTGATATTCATTCAAATCTTCACAGATTTTATCGAAGAACTTGTCAATGGCACCAGCTTCTACATTCTGTGGTACAATGCGTCCTTCGTATAGCAAAGGCACAACAGCTCCATCGTCAACAGCTTGTTTCACGGTATATACCGGGCGGATAATACCACCAAATCTGAGGGCGGTGTTCTTCTCTTTTTTCAGCAGGGGAGTACCCGTGAAGGCCACTTTGCAGGCATTGGGTAGTACACGGTCCATGTTGGTAGCCATTTTGTTATACTGGCTTCGATGTGCTTCATCGATAAGGATGAAGATATTCGGGTCGGTTAGCGGTTCTTTGATTTTCTTGACTGCTGTTTCAAACTTATTGATTAATGCGGTGATTACAGAGTCGCATTTGCTTTCCAAAAGACTAACCAGATGGGTACCCGACACCACATTCACCACATCGCGCTGACACTTCTTGAAGGTATTCGTAATTTGTTTATCCAAGTCGATGCGGTCGGTTACGAGGACAAATCGTGGATTCTTGATGGCCTTTTCTTGAGCGATTGCCTGGGCCAGTAATACCATGGTCAGCGATTTGCCACTACCTTGGGTGTGCCATACCACGCCTCCGTTACGTTTACCGCCTTGAAGTCCGCGTACCCGTTCCACAATCTGTTTTACAGTAAAATACTGTTGGTAGCGCGACACTTTCTTGATACCGTTATCGAAAATAGTGAAATTGTGTATTAGGTCGAGCAATCGCTTTGGACGGCACAGACTGAACAGATAGCGGTCCTGTTCAGAAGGTAATATCTGGTCCTGTTCCAGTGTTGCGAAGTAGGACTTTACGTAGTTGAAACGGTCGGCAAACAGGCGCAAGTTTTGTTCTGGTGAAAGTGGAGTGTTCACCAGTGTGGTCAGTGTCTCATTGTATTCCTTTTCACCTTCGGGGGTGATAAACATTTCGTGCCATTTACTCCAGAACTTCTGCGGCGTAGCAGTGGTGGCATACGCACCGAATGACGTGCCGATGGAAAGGAGCAGGGCACTATAGAGATAAAGCGCTCGTATTCCGTCGTCTTGTTGGTTTCTCAAGTGTTGCGAGATGGCTTGGTCGAGTGCATCCTTTTTGTCGGGACGTTTACATTCGATGACGACTAAAGGAATACCGTTGACAAAAAGCACGATGTCGGGGCGGTAATTATCTGCGCTGCTGGTGCGAACCACGGCAAACTCTTCCGTTACGTGGAAAGTGTTTTGTTCGGGATGCTCCCAATCGATATATTGCAGTGTATAGCTTTTCTTGTCGCCATCCACACTCTGTTCTAGAGCTTTACCTAAAGTCAGCAAATCGTATACTTTTTCGTTCGCTGAAATAAAGCCCTCTACCATCGGAATTTCACGTAGCGCCAAAATGCCGTTTTCGATATTCTGTTTTGAGAAACGTTCTTCGCGCTTGTTGTTTACCTTGATGGAGTTAATACGTTTCAGCTGTTTGCGCAGAACATCCTCCAACAGTACATTGGATGTCTTTCCACCGCGCAGCATCATTGCCTCTTCCGGTGTCAGATAAGTGTACCCCATGTTCTGGAGCAACTTCAGTGCCGGTATCTGGCTGATATGGTCTTCTTTAAAGGATATTCCGTTCATAAAATCGATTTATAATTTATTCCATATTGTTACAAAACTATTTGCTTCTCCTTCCAATAAAGGCATTTCTTTTGTTTCGTGATTCATTTTTATGCGGAGTTTATTATTCCTTACATCCAACAATGCAAATTTTATTTCTTGATCTTTTACTTTTTCTCGAAGTCCCATTTCCATAAGAGTTAGAATTTCAGAGGCTTGAAAACTCGATAATTTCTCCTTCTTAAAGTAGAGCTTTATGACATAGAAACAGCTTGTTCCATCTTGCTTTATTTCTTCAAGTCCAATTTCAGGATTAATTATAACTGAAAGATTTCCTATTTTCAAACAGCTCTTTGGTGGCGCAAACCAGTTGAAATTTTTTCTTCCTAAAAATCTCTTGTAACCTTTTATTGCATCGGGATAGTTTTTCTTTTTATTTTCATCTGTCAAACTTTCAAGCAAATGATCTAAGACCTTTATGCTTTTGTTTTCTTTATGTAAATCTACAATGCAGTCTCTGAGGATTTTGTAAAAGTCCATAAAAGGTTCATAGGGATTTCTACGTTGAATGTTTCTTACTTGAGTCATTTTTGCAGTTCCCGTTTTGTTAACAAAGCTGATAAAATCGCTTAAATAAATTTCAATACTTTTTGTTGACATATTTATATCTTTTATGCATTGTACCCTCGCGGATGTTAGTCCGTCCGGGCGTTCTTTGATTTTTTAGTATTTTTTCAATTGTTATTTTTCTGCTTTCCTTCTATGTACATCAAGTAGACGTTGAAATTCGCAGTCGGCTTTTATCTTGTCCAAAATCCTTCGAACAACCATATGGATTTCTTTACCTTTAGAGTAGTCTGCTTTACACACAAAGTTAACTCGGTTGTCGCGAATCAATTTTAATGCAGTTTCCTTTTTTTTGCTAGAGTTGTAGACAGCAATAGAATGTCCTCCGTGTTCTTTGATCATTTTCATGCATGGAATGTCCGTTTCCCCATCACCAAAATAAATCATTTGTTTAAAGGGAACAGGACGTTTGTTTTCAGGTATGAACTCATTGATTTTTTTGTTATCACTGACCTCCTTAATTCCTTTGTTAATTTTGAAAAGGAATTGAGTTTTTGCAGTATAGTCTATAGCAACTGCTGGCCAAGTTGCAATACCGTTGACATCGTAGAGGAATGAACAAGCATAAATGTTTTCAAACTCTTTGGCAATGGGTGTGCCTTCTATCATTTCTTTCAATCCTGAAGAATTGATATAGTGTTTAACATTTACACCAATAGAGTTTCCATATTCATTAATTAGGGAAAACCACTCCTTGACACCATCGAACAGTTCGACCTGTTTACCGAAATTCTGAAATGATTCTCTTTTTAGTGGAATGTTATTATATTGTGCTTCTCTTATCATCAACAACATATAAGTTAGAATACCACTGGCTTCGTTTTGCTCAGATAAATCCTTGTTACGAGCCCAAAATTCTTCTTTACTTTTTCCTGTAGCTTGGATAAATCCAAATTCTTGCATATTCCCTGGTGATAAGGTGCCATCAAAATCATATATGAGGGCCACTGTTGGTTTTCTACTTAACATAATAATTTATTTTACTCTGATTTTACCTGTTAACAATTGTTGCATTAATCCGCGTTTTTGACTGCGGAGATGTTCCAACTTCTTAATTGCATTTTTGAGTTCTCTGTCTGCTAACATTATTAGTTTTGATATTTCGACTTGCTCTTTATAAGAGGGAATATGTAAATTTAAATTAAAGAAATCAGTAGGTGTTACATTTAATAGACCATGCGCACGACCACCTTCATTAGCTACTTTTGTTAGTCCTCTGTTTAATATGCCCAAATCAAATATTTGTTCAAGAAAATTTAAATCTGTATTTTTCTTATCGCTAACTTTAAAACAAATGTATAACGTTGTTACCACGGCTTTGTCTGCCTCTTTGAATCTTTTTATTGCTCCCATTGGATAACCATTCGAGTAGCTTTTGTTATAACAAAATTCATCCTTGTTTACAAGGTAATATCCATCCAGAGATTCACTTGCTATTGATTTATTAAAAAAATCTGTTTGTCTTATGAATCCTTGTTGTGCAGATATGGTCATCACATTAATGTTTCCTTCCGAATTCTTAGTTACAACTCGTTTGCAAATATCTCCAAGTTTGCATATTTCCCATTTCCCTTTACTTCCAGATAAACGTTTTTTACCTGTTAGAAGTTGTTGCATTAATCCTTTCTTTCGGTATTGTAACAGAAAGATTAATTGAGATTGTTTTTCTATGGCTTTATCCCAAAGACTTAAAATCTCAGCAATCTTTTTTTGCTCAGGGAGGGGAGGATTTAGAATTTTGAAATTTCCGAAAGTCGTTTTATTGATGATTGGTACAGCTTGTTCTCCTGCTAATAGTTTTATTCGGTTTGAATTTAAGTTTAAGGCATAATATAAATATTCATTATAATGTTTTTCGTCACATATTATGGCATTTATTTGTTGATTACAAGTCAATGTGCACGCTGCAATTCCCATTTTTCCTATGGTTGATCCTATACAAGTAAACAGAATACTTCCCTTGGGTATTTTTCTTGACTGTAAGAATCCTTTTTTGCTTAATCTTTTATTGGATATTGTAAGGTATTTCGTGTCAGAAAGATCTGCTGGACTTACAAATAAAAAGTCATTTCCGTAGTTGCTTAAATTGCTAGTAGATGGTGTCGAACCAGTGATAATTGTTCCAAAGTCTTTGATTCTTGTTAATTTCCAATCTTCAGGAATGATTCCGATTGGTGTCTTTTTATATTCTTGAGATAAAACTATTTTTTCTACCATATTTGTACCGAATGTTCTTGCTTGTTATTTTTAAATAAATCATTCCAAAGTAGTGTAAATGTAAGTTTATGGATGTTTAGTCCAATGGAAAATACATATAAAGCAATCGATGAATTACTACTTAATGACTCGAATGGTAAAATGCTTAGATTCGTAATAGTATAATTCTTATTGTCGAATCCTTCTATTCTTATATCTTTTGCTGTAGCTTGTCCGATATTTTTGATTTGCAAGACAGTACTACCCCTTTCATTTTTAAATGAACGAACAGCTAACTTAGCTTTTCTTGCGTTTCTCCAATTGCAGACAATATTGTATATCAAGCCTGTCGCTGCTGCTACAAAACTCCAGAAGGCCCAGTTCTTATAGAATTCCATTTTGAATTAGTTTGTTATTCTAAATTTCCTTTAATCTCTCTAAGAATCATTGATTCTGTTTGGACAATGAAAGTATTTATTTCTTCTTTTGATGGCAAACAATTGTATTTGTATTCCTTATCATTAAAAGAATAATGATCTTTAAAGAATTCGACATTAGCTGCTATACGAATTGGATGTCCTTTGATTTTATATTCGGGAACAGCTTTATCCATGTAAACGAAAAAGTAGATGAGATTGGAAATGTTTATATTTCTCTTTATATATTCGGAATTCACGTCTATTGTTTTGTCAACTGAAAGCTCTAATTTGCTCGTTATTTTGGAAAATGGATTTTGATAACCAAAATAGTAAGTAATACTTACGTCTTCATAAAAACTTTTTATGCAATCAACTTTGTTTAAAATACGTTGTGCCAGTTCTCTGTGGAATTTGTTGAAAACATTAGCTTTGGTTTCGACAGTTTCTTCTAACGCAAGTTCTCTCTCCTCTTTCTTTGTACTTCTTTTTAATAAAGCAATCTGTTTGGCAAAGTCATCCTCCTCATTGATATTTTCTCCCTTAGCTGCCTTTATACAAATGGTCAGAGCGCGCTTGAGACATTCCTCCATATATTCGATGAATGGCTTTAAAGGTTTGTATTCGGCACGGGCACCTTCGGCCGGAATTGAGCCTACACTGATGTCGCAGCGGTGCAAAACATGGAGGTAGTTTCCCTTGTTCCTGCTCTCCACAATGATCATGGGGTACTGATGGCGGAGTAAAATATAGTTGACCATAAGACGGGCAATACGACCATTACCATCGCCAAACGGATGGATACGGATGTAGCGGTAATGGAAGATGGAAGCCAACTCGATGGGAGTAAGTTCAGCTTTCTCTTCTTCGGCATTGTACCAGTCTACCAAGTCTCTCATCAGTATAGGAGTTTCTTCGGGAGAAGCGTATTCGAAGATTTCGCCTGTCACCGTTCTAACTGAATTGGGAACCTCTTTGTATTTTCCTGCCAAAATAGTGGAAGCCGTAATCAGTCCGTTGTCTTGTTGGCGCTGTATGGTGTAATCTTCACGTACAAGGGTCTTATGCAAGGTACGTATAAATTCCTGTGTAAGTGGACGTTCCTTGCTTTTGGCCTCTTCCTTCACCATGTTAAGTGCCACGTTGTGCGCCTTCATCTCTTCGAGGTCCGACATTTTAGCCGATCCGTTCACATCGCCAAACATCAGCAACAGTTCGGTCTGACCATAGGTTAGAGTATTGCCTTCGATATGGTTGGAATTATAGTTGAATTCCAACATAAACTTACGGTCCAGACGCTGTTGGTCCTCTCGTTTGAGTGGCTGTAGCGATAACCATTCCTTATATAATGTGTCTATATATTGCTTCATCTTTTTCCCAATTTTAGTAACCTAGTTCTTTTAAATATTGTTTCATTTTACATTGCACTTCAGATAGCTCTTTCTCGAGAGTATCGATTTCGTTCTGTACAGCAGCTATGTCAATTTCCTCTTCTTCCTCGAAAGTGTCAACATAACGGGGAATATTTAAGTTATATTCATTCTCCCTGATATCGTCGAGTGTTGCTACAAAGGCATATTTGTCCTCGGCCACACCTGCTTCCAATTCACCATTGGTAAACTGGCGGTAGGTTTCCACGATATGATCCAAATCTTCTTCGCGTAGTATATTCTGATTCTTGCCCGGTTCAAATTCGCGACTGGCATCAATGAAAAGTATATTTTCTGTATTCTTGCCTTTGTTAAATACGGCGATGGCTGCAGGAATACCTGTACCGAAGAAAAGGTTGGCAGGTAATCCAATCACGGCTTCCAATAGATTCTCGTCGATGACCTGCTGACGGATTTTACCTTCACTAGCTCCACGGAAGAGTACACCGTGGGGAATGACTACGCCGACCTTTCCAGATCCTTCCTGTGCAATTTCAATCATGTGACTAATAAAAGCCCAATCACCTTTGCTTTTGGGAGGTACACCACGCCAAAAACGGTTGTATTTGTCGTTAGCTGCATCTTCAGCTCCCCACTTATCGAGCGAGAAAGGGGGATTAGCAACCACAGTATCAAATTTCATTAGTTGATCGTTTTCTTTGAGTTTAGGATTGCGTAAAGTATCTCCCCAGCGGATAACAGCATTGTCGAAACCGTGGAGGAACATATTCATCATAGCCAATGCCCAGGTACTTCCGTTGACTTCCTGACCATACAGAGAAAAGTTGTTGTTGCCAACCTCTTTCCCAGCCTTGATTAGCAAGGAGCCTGAACCGCAAGTAGGATCGCAAATGCGGGCACCCGGTTTACTTTTGGTAAGTCGTGCCAGCAGTGTGGAAACTTCGGATGGTGTGAAGAACTCTCCGGCTTTTTTCCCGGATTCACCGGCGAAGGTAGAGATAAGGTACATATAGGAGTCACCGATGATATCGTTGTTTTCCAAGTGCTCAGCATCGAGTGTCAGTTCAGAGAAGTCGGTCAGTAGGTTTTTCAGTCGGGCGTTCTTTTCCTTGGGTTCACCTAGATTAGCACTATTAAAACTGATGTTTCGGAAGATACTGCTTCCATCCTCGCTACTCATCTTCTCTCGATTGGCATCTTCGATATTGGCCAGAGCCATATCAATCATCTCACCGATATTATTGGCATTACGATTTTCGAAAAGATAGTTGAATGTACTTTCTTCGGGGATATCGAAACGTTCATAACGCATGGCACGGAGAGCACGTTCTTTGCTGCCTTCGTATTTCTCCAGATATTCTTTCAGTTTGGCTTCGTGTACATCGCTCACATACTTCAAGAAAAGCATAGTAAGAATATAGTCCTTATATTGGCTTGGATCGATAACGCCACGGAACGTATCGCAAGCTTTCCATATCACTCGGTTGATTTGGTCTTGACCGATTTTTTGAGTTTCCATATATTTATTTGATTAAATTCATTAATTGTTGTTCAATGAGCAACTGCTCTTTTAGTGCAATCTCCTTTCTAAGTTGATATTCTTTCTTGGCCAGCTGTGCCAATGCTACGATGTTGCGCTGCGTAGGCTGGTCGGGGACAGGTACTTCGAGCTGTTCGACTACTCCCTTGCGGATGGCAGGAACTCCCGTGCCCTGTTGTTGTGCTTTTATATATACTTCTGTACGATGTTGGTTCAGGAACCAGCAGAGGTATTCAGGGAGAATGTCGTTGTCCTTCAATCGGATAACAAAAAAGGCTGTCGATGCCACCGCATTTCCGTCATTTTCATTGTAACACTGGGCTAGATAAACGGCACCTTTGGCAGCAAAGAGAATATCGTTGTTACGGAGCAGACAGTTTTGTACCTTTTTCGACATCCTAACCTTCGAAGCCATCTTGACAGGAGCATCTGTTGTGAAGTCCTTGACCTGTAGATAGGCGGTGTCTCCGTCAGGAGCCGTTTGTAGGTAAGTCCCTGATGTAATATTAGCTATTTCGCTTATTTTTTTCTTAGTATTCATTGTACTAACTGTTTGTTATGTCGCAAAAATAAGTATATTTATAGAACAAACAAAATATTTTGTATCATTTTTATCTAAGTATATTTTGTACTAATACATGAATGGACGCTGTTCTAGTCGCAATATTTTTGTTGAACGCGTATAGTTACTCTTTTTTGTTTTACTGTTATACTTGTTTCTCAGAGGAAAAACGTAAATTAGCACTAATATATTAAACCTTAATACTATAGATTCATGATACCAATTAATGAAGATAAGTTTAAATATTATTTTAATTCTTATAAAAAGAATTTCGCAATCAATATTCCTAATGAAAAATACAAGTGGATTGCTTTGAAACATTTCCAAGAACATTGGAATCTTGATGCGACAGATTTTAAAGGAATGCTTGCTTCAGCTATGTCAAATACCAGTAATCTGTTGGCTTCTCGAAATAATTTTCCATTAGGTACCTTGCAAGCATTCTGTAGAACAGATGCAGAGACCGTTCGGGAAATGTTTCGCAATTTGTTTGATGAAACAAAAGACTTATTTCAGCGTATAGTGAACTTTAAACTTAGTAGTGATGATCTTTTGGCGGCTAAAATAAGTAGTGGTGAATTTCAGCAAGGCAGTAATCATTTTCAGAGTCTGAATTCTATATCTACTTATCTATGGCTACGGTATCCAGAAAAATATTATATATATAAATATTCAGAGGCTAAATGCGTCGCTAAAAATTTGGAAACTTCTATTGAAATAAAATTTGGCCTGCATAAAGAAACTGTTGAACAATCATTAGAGTTGTACAACTCAATAACCGCTCTTATTCAGAAAAAAAGTGAATATAAGAAAATACTTTCTGAATCTTTAGATGAGAATTGTTACATTGATAGTTCTATGCATTTAGCAACTATCGACTTTATTTTTTTCTTAAATAGATATTACCCTAGCATAGTGGAAAAAGAATCTAGAGTTAATGAAGATTATGGTACTTTTTCTCCATCAACTCACCGTTATTGGTGGTTGAAAGCTAATCCTTCTATTTGGAGTGCCGGTATAAGTTGGACGGTTGATTCAGAAGTTCAGTATACGCTGCTGGATGAGAGTGGGCACAAGCGTCGCATTTCTCAGAATTTTCAAGATGCAAAAGCTGGCGATAAGGTAGTATGTTATGAATCCACGCCAACGAAACAAATTGTGGCTTTGGCTGAAGTGACATTTCGCAATGATACTTTGATTGGTTTTAGGAAGGTAGCGAATTTGGCAACACCTATTGATTATGAAGGTTTAAGAACAGTTCCTGAATTGCAAGGGATGGAATTCTTTACCAATCCCAATGGAAGTTTCTTTAAGTTGACCGAGAATGAGTATGAGGTCATCATGGAGTTAATTTCAAATTCAGATTCTCCAGTCAATAAGTCTGATGTGGCTTTATATACTGACGAAGATTTTCTAAATGAGGTATTTATGTCACGTTCAGATATGAATACACTAGAATATTTGCTGAAACATAAACAGAATGTGATTCTGCAAGGTGCTCCAGGTGTTGGTAAGACGTTCTCTGCCAAACGTTTGGCTTATAAAATGATGGGTAGGAAAGATGAACGAAGGATTTGTATGGTACAGTTCCATCAGAATTATTCTTATGAGGATTTCGTATTGGGCTATAAACCCGTGGAAGATGGTTTCAAACTTCAAGAGGGTAGATTTTACAATTTTTGTGTTCAGGCTGCCAACGATTTAAGTAACGACTATTTCTTTATCATTGATGAGATTAATCGTGGTAATATATCTAAAATATGGTTCATCCGACATTTCGAGTGATATAATGCTTATAAATAAAAAGAAAACCGCT
>SAMEA104404106__coassemble_251_pt1 | contig 61652 bp, 48 predicted proteins | sample SAMEA104404106__metabat2_low_PE_044 | metagenome-assembled genome bin SAMEA104404106 (sample SAMEA104404106) | Balaenoptera acutorostrata
CTTCGTCACGCCGATGGTACTGCAGATTGTGGGAGAGTAGGTAGTCGCCGTTTTACAGAGCCTCGAGGTAGAAATACTTCGGGGCTTTTTTCTGTATGCTCCTACTTACAATGGGTGAATTCTCTATCTGATGAGGACTTTTCGTTACGAGTCCGTACTTTTAGGATTTTCCATATCTGTAATTGTGTCCATTCTAATTTACATATAAGCAGAGCATAAAAAAAGGAGCCGTATTACAAGCTCCTAAAATTACTATTCTTATAAACGTTCCACATGGATACGTCAACGTTCCACAGATATACGTCTATACCTTACTTCTCACTTACAGTTTCTTCGATGAAGACCTGGTTGTTTTTCTTCTGTATGCTAATCTTACTTCCCTTTTCATTCAGATTAAAAGGAGTCATCACGTCCTTTTCAGCATCCACCACCATTAGCACGCTGCTTTCAGCAAATCTACCCACCTGGAATCTTACCACTTGATCAGCAAATCTACGTCCCATGATCAAACTATCGTTGATGTAGATGTTCAGACTATCGCCAGCAAACGACTGGTCCACCTGAATGTTATACATATCCTTAAATTGCACCTGTTGCGTTCCTGGTTTCTGTTGAAAGCGAAATCCCAGGTATAAGAAAAGACAAACTATAAAGATAACACCGAATGCCAGAATTCCATTACCTATCATAAACTGCTTATTGCTATCTATACTTTTACTCATACATTTGTTAGTTAAAAATTAAAGACCATAAACCCATTTCCAGAGTTCACTATTCATGCAAATATAGAAAGATTCATTTGAAAGAGGTCCGTTAAAACATAAAAAAGACAAAAAGAACCGAAACATACCATATTTATTAGGTATACTTTCCCTTTTTTTCTATTTTTGTCGCTGAAACATTAAAGATGTACTATCTATCATGCAACATAATTTAGTAATAGTCGAATCTCCTGCGAAAGCGAAGACCATAGAGAAATTCCTTGGATTGGGATACAAGGTACTTTCAAGTTACGGACATATTCGCGATTTGAAGCAGAAAGCCTTTAGTATAGACGTTGAGAATAATTTTAAACCAATTTATGAGATACCTACAGATAAGAAACAGGTGGTATCTCAACTGAAGACAGCAGCTAAAGAGGCTGATGTGGTTTGGTTGGCATCCGATGAGGACCGCGAGGGAGAGGCAATATCTTGGCACTTGTATGAAGTGTTGGGATTAGCTCCAGAATCTACGCGCAGAATCGTCTTCCATGAAATTACTAAGACGGCTATTCTTAAAGCTATTGAAAATCCGAGAGAAATCGACGTAAATCTCGTAAATGCTCAGCAGGCGCGTCGTATCTTAGACCGTCTTGTGGGATTCGAATTATCGCCAGTTTTGTGGAAGAGAATTCGTCCGTCGTTGTCGGCTGGTCGTGTCCAGTCGGTGGCAGTACGTCTTATCGTAGAACGTGAACGTGCTATCCATGCTTTCAAAACTGAAGCCTATTATAAGGTATCGGCAATCTTCACTAATTCGGAAGGAACGGAAATCCGTGCAGAACTGAATCAGCGTTTCAATACGATTGATGAAGCTAGAGCTTTCTTGAAGACTTGCGAATCGTCTACGTTCCACGTTAATGAAACGACTACCAAACCGGTAAAGAAATCACCAGCACCTCCGTTTACAACTTCAACACTTCAGCAGGAAGCTGCACGTAAGTTGAACTTTACGGTTGCTAAGACGATGATGTTGGCGCAGCGTCTCTACGAAAATGGTTTTATTACATACATGCGTACCGACTCGGTCAATCTTTCTGATTTCGCTCTAACTACATCACGTGAGGCGATTGAAAAAAATATGGGTTCTGAATATGTACAGACTCGCCATTATGCTACTCATACCAAAGGTGCTCAGGAAGCGCATGAGGCTATACGTCCAACTGATATGAGTAATAAGAAGGTGGAAGGTACAGCGCATGAACAGCGTTTGTATGAATTAATCTGGAAACGTACCATTGCCAGCCAGATGGCTGATGCGGAGTTGGAAAAGACTACTGCCATCATAGGTATGGATACTACGGATATGCAGTTTGTTGCCTCTGGTGAGGTGATTACATTTGATGGTTTCTTGAAAGTTTATCGTGAGTCGTCGGATGACGAAGGCGATAATGATGAAGAAGGACGTTTCTTGCCTCCTTTGCAGGAAGGTGATTCATTGGTTTGGAAGGAAATTAATGCACGTGAACGTTTCACATTGCCTCCGTATCGTTTTACAGAAGCTAGCCTCGTTCATAAACTGGAAGAACTCGGCATTGGTCGTCCGTCAACTTATGCACCTACTATTTCAACTATTCAGAATCGTAAGTATGTTGAAAAGGGAACCAGTGAAGGAACCAAGCGTGAATATAATGTGTTACGCCTCGATACAGAAGGTCTGATAGAGGAAACACGTTCGGAAACTGTAGGAAATGAGAAGTCGAAATTAATCCCTACCGACATAGGTACAGTGGTCAACGATTTCTTGGTTGAGAACTTCCCTAAGATTATGGACTATAATTTCACTGCTAGTGTGGAAAAAGAGTTCGATGAGGTGGCCGAAGGTCAAACTTCATGGACGGGTATGATTGATCGTTTCTATTCCGATTTTCATCCGCTGGTTCAAAAGACTGCTTCAGAAAAAGGCGAACATCGTGTAGGCGAACGTATATTAGGTGTAGATCCGGTATCGGGAAAATCTGTCTCTGTTAAGATTGGCCGTTTCGGTCCTATTGCTCAGATAGGTACAGTCGACGACGAAGAAAAGCCTCGTTTCTCAAGCTTGAAAAAGGAACAGACATTGGAATCAATAACACTAGAGGAAGCTTTGGAACTCTTTAAACTCCCACGTATAGTTGGCGATTTCGAGGGTAAGACCGTGTCCATCGGAGAAGGACGCTTCGGACCTTATGTACGTTTGGAAAACCAGTATGTTTCTATTCCGAAGGAATTTGACCCTATAACCATTACCTTGGAAGAAGCTACTGAACTCATCCGTTTGAAACGCAATGAGGAAGCTAAGCGAATTATCAAACAGTTTGACGATGATCCGGATGTGCTGATTCTTAATGGTCGTTATGGACCTTATATTACTTATAAGAAGAAAAATTATAAAATTCCAGATGACGTCAATCCAGCCGATTTGACACTCGATGCTTGCTTTAAGGTGATTACTTTACAGAAGACGAAGTCCGAAACAAGAAAACGTAAGAAATGAAACGAATATTCTTGATAGGTTATATGGGCTCTGGAAAGACTACCCTGGGTAGAGCTTTTGCGAAAGAAACTGGTCTCTCATTTATCGATCTCGACTGGTTTATTGAGGAGCGTGCTCATCGTACGGTTTCTCAATTGTTTGCTGAGGAGGGTGAAGAGGGATTTAGACGATTGGAACGTAAGATGCTTCATGAGGTCTCGGAGTTTGAGGATGTCATTATTGCTTGTGGCGGAGGAACGCCTTGCTTTTATGACAATATGGATTTCATGATGGAAAATGGTATTACGGTGTTTCTAGATGCGTCGCAGGATGTTTTGTTCCGTCGGCTGAAGGTGGCTTCGGCCAACCGCCCGTTGCTTAGGGACAAGACGGATACTGAACTTCGTGAGTTTATTGCGGAGGGGGTGGCTGCAAGAATGCCGTGGTATGGAAAGGCGCGATTGCGTATGGATGCGTGTCGATTGGAAAGCCGTCATCAGATTGCTGAATCTATCGAACTCTTAAAAGCGCTCCTGGAGAGATGTGATAACTAAGCTTGGATATAGCATGCTTTATTTAACAAAATAATAAGTATTAAGGACCGCTTAGGCGGTCCATAATCATTTTATGACGATAACTATGAAATTGACAATTATCAAAGTTGGTGGGAAAATTGTAGAAGACCCAGCCTCTTTAAACCAGTTGCTTGCTGATTTTGCTTCAATCGATGGTTGTAAGTTGCTCGTTCACGGAGGCGGACGTTCGGCAACTAAAATGGCCGAGAAGTTGGGTATAGAGAGTAAGATGGTGAACGGACGCCGTATCACTGATGCTGAAACGCTGAAGGTGGTAACCATGGTATATGGCGGATTGGTGAATAAGAATATTGTTGCGGGCCTGCAGTCGAAGGGTGTTAATGCCATTGGTCTGACGGGTGCTGATATGAATGTTATTCTTTCTGATAAGCGTCCGGTTGTAACAACAGATTATGGCTTTGTGGGAGATGTGAAAAAGGTGGATGGACAGAACTTGTCGCACATTATTCGTGCGGGCTTGGTTCCAGTCATGGCACCTCTTACTCACGATGGTAAAGGAAGTATGCTTAATACCAATGCTGATACCATAGCTGCTGAGACTGCTAAGGCCTTGGCTCCTTTCTTTGATGTAACCCTGGTGTACTGTTTCGAAAAGAAGGGTGTTCTTTCTAATCCTGAGGATGACGATAGTGTGATTCCTGTTATCACTCCTGAGTCTTTCCAGCTACTCGTTGAGGATGGAACTATTCAGGATGGAATGATTCCTAAGTTGGAGAATGCACTGGCTGCAGTAAAATCGGGTGTATCGAAAGTCGTTATTAAGTGCGCTTCAGATATCGCTACTGATTCTGGTACAATTATCTCATGTAAAGCATAAGTGAAATACATATTATAAGTATAATACGTACCATTCGTAGTAGCTATTCTAGTTATTACTCCTATAAGAACGAAAATATCTTAGAAATATAAACAATAAAAATTTTTTGTAGCTATTCTAGCTACAAAACTAATAATATATTAAATGCCAACACAGCGAATCCTTTCTGACTCTGATTTTGGACGAATTGTTATTCGAACCAATCGTTTGGCTCGTAATGTGACCATGCGCGTAAAGCCGGATGGACTGCATCTTACTGTGCCTCCATATAGTAAGACAGATAGGATTCTGGAGGTGTTAGAACCTTATCGAAAAAAACTTTTGGAGGCTTATGAGAAGGTGGCTGAGCGTCCTATTGATTACAACTATTCTATTCAGGCTCCTTGTTTCCATCTTTATATCAAGCAAGGGACATCTTCGTATTTCGCGGTAAGAGAGAAAAACGAGGAAATGTTTATATATTGTCCGCCTGCAACGAATTTTACCGACGAATCTGTTCAGAAACTTTTGCATAGTGCCATTGTTCGTGCTATGAAACGTCGTGCTTCTGTTTGTCTGCCTCCATTGCTTTCTATGTGGGCTGAACGTTCTCAACTAAGCTATAAAAAAGTTCGTATAACTGGAGCGTGCTCACGTTGGGGCAGTTGCTCATCTACAGGAACCATCAGTTTGTCTTGTTACCTCATGTTGCTTCCTACTCATCTTATGGATTATGTTATTCTTCATGAATTAGCTCATACTAAGGAGATGAATCATGGTCCTGAATTCTGGACCTTGCTTGATACATTAACTGAAGGATGCGCCCTTCAGTTGCGCAAAGAGTTGCGTAATTTTCATACGGGTCTGCCTTCAGCTAATCCATCTGTACACGAATAATTCTAGCTAGTAATTCTCTTGTCGACGTACTGATGCTGGCTGGTTATGTCTTTATCTCAAAACGGGTGCTATTCAACAGTCCTTCCTGCAAATCACAAATCATATCTTGTTAGCTCTTCAGATAAGTCAGAAAGCAGTATTCCGTAAACTTTAAAAGAGAGAGCACTTTTAATAAGAAATAGCTATTTTTAGGTATTTTGAAATTCTTGTCATCATGTTATTCAGCATGTAAAATTCCCTATTTTTAGGTATTGTCCTACTTATTTATAGATTCTACCTTTGCATCGTTCAAAAAAAGATTAAAAAACAGATAATTAGGTACAGTTATGAAAGTAAAAAGTTTCTTAGCAATGGCTCTTGTGGCTTTGTTGGCTACAGGTTGTAGTGATGATGATGAACCAGCACAGAATGTTTCTGGCGGTGTTCAGGAAATTAAGGTTACAGCAAGCGACGATAGCAAATGGTTTTATGTAGATTTGAAGAATGCTGAAGTTACAGCTGCTACTATTACTGAAAATATTACATATCTCGATATGGAAGATAAAGTGGTAGAAGAAAAAGCTCCTGAAAAAGTAGAAGGAAGCGTTCCTGCCAACTGGGACATCGCTATGAACGGATTCAACATCCGTACTAACAACGGTGCCGTTCTTGTTTCTCAAGCTACAGATTTCGCTTCATTGACAGAGGTTCCTGCTGGCAACTATGTACAAGACAAGACTGTTAAAGCTACCGATAAATTGATTCGTGTAGACATGAGCAGAATGCAGGAAGGTATTATGGGCTATGTAGGCGGTTTCGTTAACGAAACTCTTTCTTCTAATATTAAGAAGACTCCTACAGGAACTATGCCCCCATATGAATACTCTATAAATGATTCAGAGCATGTTTATGTAATCAAATTTACCAATGGCAATTGGGCAAAGGTGAAATTCGTGAAATGTTCATACGGTAGTGGTAAAAAATCCGTAAACTTCTCTTATGAATACATGTCTAAATAAGGAATATGAGAAGAATATTTAGCATTTTAATATTTTTAATTACGGTAGCTTCGGCTACCGTTTTTGCTATGGAACCCAATGAGGTTGTCTGTTATCGTATCAAGGGTATTGTTTACGATGAAACCGGTGAGCCGTTGCCTGGTGCTTCTGTAGCTGTGGTAGGTACTACAATTGGTGCGGGTACTGATGCTAATGGTCGGTTTGAGATTGTTTTGCGCAACAGTGGCAAACAGACGCTTCAGGTTAGTTTCATAGGTTATAAATCAGAACTGGTTGAGGCTAGAACTGATACAGGTAAGAATTTAGTGGTCAACTTGAAGCCATCTAACAATTTTATTGATGAGGTGGTGGTTACTGGTTCTCGTGTGGAAAAACCGTTGAAGGAGATTCCGGTTATTACGCGTGTCATCTCTAGTATGGATATCAAACGTGCTAATCCGCAGGATTTCCAGACGTTGCTGCAGTATGAATTGCCTGGTGTTCAGATTGGTTATAATAGCATGAGTCAGGCGCCTACTATTACGTATCAGGGCGTGGGTGGCGACTATATCGTGTTCTTGGTAGATGGTGAACGTGTTTCTGGTGAAGGTGCCGCAAAGAATGTTGACTTCTCTCGTTTCAATGTCGATGATATCGAACGTATTGAAGTGGTACGTGGTGCTGCGTCTACGCTTTATGACTCTAATGCGCTGGGTGGTGTCATCAATATCATTACAAAGTCGGCTAATCGTCCGTTCTCTGGTAATCTGAGTGCTCGTTATGCGGGTGTGAATGGTGAAAACTATTCATTGTCGCTCGGTACGAAGAAGAGTCGATTCAATACGTATACTACTATCGGTTATCGTCATAAAGATACTTATAATATTGCGGATGATGAGGGACAGAAAGAAACAATCATTCGTCCGGATGGTTCTCAGCAGGTAGATACTGCCGATGTACGTAACACTACTATTTATGGTTACCAGATTTGGGATGCGTCTCAGAAAGTAGGTTATTCGTTTACCGATAAATTGAGCGCCGAAGTAAAGGGTACTTTCTATCATAACAAACGTGATGTGCGTAAGGGTAAGGATTTTCAGGAAACTTATATCGATTATACTGCTAGCGGTAAGGTGAAATACCTTATTAATGATGATCATCAGCTGGATATGTCGTATATTTTCGACCGTTATGATAAGAATCAGGATTATTGGGAAGATCATTATACTACTAAAAACTTCAGTCACCGTCAGCAGACGCTTCGTCTGAATTATACGGGTACTGCAGGAAATCACTCGTTTAGTGCTGGTATGGAAGGCAAGATAGAGTATATGAAGCATTATATGATGCGCGACTCATCACATTTCGACCGCAAACATTTCGATATCTACGCACAGGACGACTGGAAGGTTGCTGAGGGCTTGAATGTTATTTTAGGTTTGCGTGCCGATTCAGAAAAGGAATACCCATTCCATGTGACTCCGAAATTATCGCTCATGTATCATCTTGGTAAGAAATGGACTTTCCGTACGGGATATGCACAGGGATACCGTACACCGTCGTTGAAGGAGTTGTATTCTGCTTATGATATGGGTGGTCTGGGTATGTTTATGATTTATGGTAATGAGAATCTGAAAGCTGAAAAGAGTCATCAGATTAGTGCATCGGCCGAATATAACAGGGGTGGATTCAATGCTTCTGTATCGGCTTATCACAACCGTTTCAAAGATAAAATTACGTTGATGCAGCGTCCTGACGGCGATCAGCAGTATCAGAATACGGATAAAGCGAAGACTACGGGTGTAGAAGCTATCTTCCGAATGAAATATAAATGTGGTATTTCGTTGACTGGTTCCTATGCTTTTGTCGACGATTATACTGAATTTGAAGGAAAGAATACTTCGTATGTGCGTCCGCATAGCCTAACTTTTAATGCTTCTTATACTAAGAAGATTCGTAAGGTGACAGGTACTATGACGCTGAATGGTCAGTGGTCGTCTAAATTAGATACGTATTATTACGATCCAGATTCTAAGGAGTTGTCGTTTGTAACCTATGATCCACGAACCATGTGTTCGCTCAACTTTACGTTACAGATGCCTAGAGGTATTACTGTAGGATGTATGGTAGACAACTTATTTAATTATAAGGATAAATCGGCCGATGCTGTTGTTCAAGTTCCACAGAAAGGTATCAGTCTAGTTGGCTCATTGTCTGTCAATATAGCCGATTTGTTCAAGCTTTAAGATACGGCACAACTAAATAAATGAAAACTAAATAATGAAAAGGAAATGAAAAGAAAGAATCTTTTAACTGGATGCGGGGTAGCTGCTTTGGCTTTAGCTGCTTTGGGAGCGTGGAACATTTGGGGAAGCGCTACGAAGGTGGGATTCATCAACTACCAGGTCATTGCTTTGGGAGAAATTGCTAAGGCTAATGACAACAGCTCAATCAAGATTGGAGAGGTAGATACAGATGAATTGGATAAGCTGACCGACTACGATATGGTGTTCATCAATGCCATGGGTCTCCGTATTACAGAAGACCAACGTGCTGTGATTCAGAAAGCGGCCGACGGTGGCCTGCCGGTGTTGGCTACTGCTGTAACCAATCCGATGAACAATATTTGTTCGGTGGATTCTATAGCTGCTGATTCGTTGCGCAAGTATTTGAGCAATGGTGGTCGCAGAAATTATCGTAGCTTGTTGAACTATGTACGTAAGGATATAGATAAGAAGTTAATTGGTCTGGTTGACCCTGAAACTGTGGTGGAGGCTGCTAATGATATGATTTATCATGCAGATCCTAAGAAGCCTCAGGATGAGCCGCTGGGCTTTAACACTATTGCTGAATATCAGCAGTTTTTGAAAGCAAATAATCTTTGGAAAGAAGGTGCTCCTGGCATCGTGGTAACTGGACAGATGGGTGAACCTTCTGATTTGATTGCGAAATTGGAGGCTACGGGTAATGTGGTGTATCCGGTTCGCTCGATGAGAACGTTTGTTCGTAAGCATCATATCGACTCTATCAATGCGAGTGCGGTTATCAATATGGCGCATGGTCGTATGGGCGATTATATGGTGGATTATCTTGCTAAGCAGAATATTCCGTTGTTCTCTCCGCTGAATGTAAATCGTCTGGTCGATCAGTGGGAGAATGACCCGATGGGTATGAACGGTGGTTTCCTTTCGCAGAGTGTGGTGACTCCAGAAATCGATGGTGCGTTGCGTCCGTTTGTTTTGTTTGGTCATCGTCTGAATGAGGAAGGTATGCAGGAGGCATATACTATTCCTGAACGTCTGGAGACTTTCGTGAAAACTGTCAATAATTATATCAGTTTGAAGCATAAGCCTAATGCTGAAAAGCGTGTGGCTATCTATTATTATAAGGGCCCTGGACAACATGCTTTGTCGGCCGCAGGTATGGAGGTTGTACCTTCTTTATACAATTTGCTGGTGCGCATGAAGAACGAAGGATATCGTGTAGAGAACTTGCCTCGCTCTCCTAAAGAATTGGCTGAGATGATTCAGAATCAGGGGGCTGTGTTCAATTCGTACGCCGAAGGTGCTTTTACAAAATTTATGGAAACAGGAAAACCTGAGCTGATTACAAAAGAACAGTATGAAGGTTGGGTGAAGGAAGTGCTTCGTCCTGAAAAGTATGCTGAGGTGGTTGCTTTGAATGGTGAATTCCCTGGTACGTATATGGCTACTGAGGATGGTTGCCTGGGCTTACCTCGCTTGGACTTTGGTAATGTGGTCTTGTTGCCACAGCATGCAGCGGGTGCTGGCGACAATTCATTTAAGATTGTCCACGGTACTGATGCGGCTCCTCCTCATAATTATATCGCTTCTTATTTATGGACTCAGTTTGGATTCAAGGCCGATGCGATGATTCATTTCGGTACGCATGGTAGCTTGGAATTTACTCCTAAGAAGCAGGTGGCTCTTTGTCAGAAGGACTGGCCGGACCGCTTGGTGGGTGCGCTTCCTCATTTCTATATTTACTCTATCGGTAATGTGGGTGAGGGTATCATCGCTAAACGTCGTTCGTATGCTGGCTTGCAGTCGTATCTGACTCCTCCGTTTATGGAAAGTAATGTTCGTGGTATTTATCGCGAGCTGAATGAGGCTATTAAGAATTACAACAATTTGCTGGGTGAAGAAAATCATACACAGGCTGCACTTGATAAGGCTTCGCTGAATGTGAAGAAATATACACTCCAGATGGGTATCCATCGTGAATTGGAATTGGATAGTATCAAGGGTACTCCTTACTCGGAAGAAGAAGTAGCTCGTATCGAGAGTTTTGCTGAAGAATTGGCAAATGAAAAGGTAACGGGGCAGTTGTATACCATGGGTGTTCCTTATGAGAAGGCTCGTATTGAATCAAGTGTGTATGCTATGTCGGTTGAACCAATTGCTTATAGCTTGTTGGCTTTGGATAAGTTGACCGGCAAGGCAGCTCCTCAGGTTGAAAAGCATCGTGCGGTATTTACTGCTCGTTACTTGAATCCTGCTCGCGATTTGGTGACTCGCTTGTTGGCTAATCCTGCAGCTTGCAACGACGAACTTGTTCTTCGTATTGCTAAGATTACGAAAGAAGAATTGGCCGAAGCACGTGAAATCGATAAATCGCGCAATCAGCCCGACGGTATGATGGCCATGATGATGGCTGCAGCCGAAGAATCGGAAGGTGGCTCTATGCAGGCTATGATGGGCGGCATGGGCGGCATGATGGGTGGCTCAAAAGGTATGAGCGGTCACGGTGCTGCCATGAAAGGCAAGGCTGGTATGGGCGGCATGCAGGAAACCATGAAACAGTTTGCTCACCTGGTTGCTAAGACAGAAGGTGCTAAGGATGCTGAAAACCTTTCGGGTGTTATAGATAAGTTGCCAGAAGCTATCAAGTCTAAGATTCCAGCTAAGATGTTGGATGCTTTGCGTAAGATGTCGTTCTCTGAAGCGATGGCTATGATGAAGGCTGGTCATCCGCATGGCTCTTCTAAAGGACAGGGCGATGCAAAAGGTCATGGCGATGCCATGGGTGGTCATGCAGCTATGATGGCTAAGGCCGATGCTGGTAAAGCTGATGATGCTAAGGGTGATAAGAAACCTGCTGGTGGTATGGCTGCCATGATGAAGAAGATGATGAAGAAAAAAGAGTACACCAAAGATCAGATTACGAAAGCAACTGCAATCATCGAGGTGGAACGTACGATAAAGAATATTCACAGATATCGTGAGGCATTGAAGAATAGTCCGGAGATGGAACTGGCTAGCATGATCAATGGTATGAATGGTGGATATACCAAACCATCACCGGGTGGTGACCCTATCGCGAATCCAAATACTTTGCCAACTGGTCGCAACTTGTATTCTATTAATGCTGAGGCTACTCCTTCTGAGGCGGCATGGGAAAAGGGTATTCGTTTGGCTAATAATACCATTAATATGTATAAGAAGCGTCACAACGATTCTATTCCTCGCAAGGTTAGTTATACGTTGTGGAGTGGCGAGTTCATCGAAACAGAAGGTGCTACCATTGCTCAGATTCTTTATATGCTGGGTGTGGAACCTATCCGCGATGCTTTTGGTCGTGTGAGCGATATTCGTCTGATTCCTTCTAAGGAACTGGGTCGCCCTCGTATCGACGTAGTGGTTCAGACCAGCGGACAGTTGCGCGATTTGGCTGCTTCTCGTTTGTTCTTAATCAACCGTGCCGTGGAAATGGCCGCAGCTGCTAAGAACGATGAGTTCCAGAATATGGTTGCCGATGGTGTCGTTGAGGCTGAACGTGCTTTGATAGAAAAAGGTCTGACTCCGAAAGATGCTCGTGAGATGGCTGCATTCCGTGTATTCGGTGGTATGAACGGTGGCTACGGCACAGGTATCCAGGGTATGGTGGAAGCGGGCGACCGTTGGGAAAGCGAAGAAGAAATCGCCAACACTTATTTGAACAATATGGGTGCTTACTACGGTAGCGAAAAGAACTGGGAGGTATTCAAACAGTTTGCTTTTGAAGCAGCTTTGACACGTACGGATGCAGTTATTCAGCCACGTCAGAGTAACACGTGGGGTGCCTTGAGCCTCGACCATGTATATGAATTCATGGGTGGTATGAACTTGGCTGTACGTAACGTAACCGGTAAAGACCCGGATGCTTACTTGAGCGATTATCGTAACCGCAACAATGTACGTATGCAGGAAGTGAAAGAGGCTATCGGTGTAGAGAGTCGTACTACCATCTTCAACCCTAATTACATCCGTGAAAAGATGAAGGGTGAAGCTAGCTCGGCTGGCTCATTTGCTGAAATCATCCGCAATACGTACGGTTGGAACGTGATGAAGCCAAAGGCTATCGACAAAGAAATGTGGGATGAAATCTACAACGTATACGTGAAGGATAAATTCAACATGGGTATGCAGAAATATTTCGAAGATCAGAATCCGGCAGCTTTGCAGGAAATCACAGCCGTGATGATGGAAACAGCTCGCAAGGGTATGTGGAAAGCAAGCAAGGAACAGTTGGCCGATATCGCTAAACTGCATACAGAATTGGTTGAGAAATATAATCCGGCATGCTCGGGATTTGTATGCGACAATGCAAAATTGCGCGATTTCATCGCTTCAAAAGCCGACCAGCAGACGGCTCAGGTATATAAGGAAAAAATTCAAGATGTACGTGAGAAAGTAGCCGAATCGGCTGATAAGGGCATGGTCATGAAGAAACAGGAAATGAATCCTGCCGATGCCGATCAGCAGACCAATACGCTGAACAATACAATTGTAGCGGTAGTTGTACTGATTGCAATTGCAGTAATTGTCGTTGTTATTCGTCGCAAACGCAAGCAACAGGAAGAAGAATAATGCAAACAGTTGTAATTATATTGATGTTATTAGTCTGTTTCAATTTTATGTTGAAGCAGACTTACAGCAAACGCTGGGCAGTGGCAGTAACCACCGCTGCCTGTGCGTTGTTTGTTGGCAACATGTGGCCTTATGCCATCGAGCAGTCTAAGACACAGATTGCCGATTGGCTGGCTAATCCTGCTCTGATGTTGGATACTTCGGTTGTTTTGAGTATCGAGGTATGCATTCAGATGGCTTTCTGTCTGATGGCAGTTCACATGATGAATGGAGGTACAGCCAAGAAAAGCACTTTATGGGTTTACCGCATTCTGCGCTGGTTCCCGGGTATCCTTATTTTCCCGGTCCTCTTCAGTATGTTGGTGGCTTTGATTTTTACTTTCCCAGGAAAGGAATTCTCTACAGTTGCTTGGATGGCAGCGGTTGGTGTGGCTATCATCATTCCGTTAGGAACCATCGGACTTCGTTGGTTGCTTCCTGAAAAGGAGCTTCGCTTGGAACTCTTGTTCATTACTAATGCCATGACGGCTATCTTGGGTATTGTTGCTACCGTCAACGGACGTACAGCCGTGAGTGGTATCAGTGAGATTGACTGGGGTGCACTCCTAGGCATCGTTTTGATGATGCTCGGTGGGGGAGTTGTAGGATTGGCTTTGCGCCGTTATAAAATGAATAAACTTTGTAAAAATAAATTATCATGAATTATATTACTGACGTCTTATATTGGATTTCAACTGGTCTTTTGGTTCCAGTTATCGTATTGCTTATTGCTTTATTTATTCGTTCTTTGTTGTTGATTGGAAGTTTCTTCGGACAGTATGTGGCTATCCGTAAGACAGAGGGTTTGCTTCGTAAAGAATTTGATGCCTTAAATGCTTCAAACTTGGATTCTTTGGCTGAACGTCTTCCTAAGAAATCAAACAGTCTGGTTGTAAAGACTATCAAACAGATTATGGAAGTAAAAGACAGTCCAGCTCACGTAAGTCGTTTGCTAGCCGATTATGAGATTCTTGCCGATAAAGATCTAGCCACTTCAAAGACATTAAGCAAGATGGGTCCTATGTTAGGTTTGATGGGTACCTTAATTCCTATGGGTCCGGCATTGGTTGGTTTGTCAACAGGTGATATCGCTTCTATGGCTTATAATATGCAGGTAGCCTTCGCTACAACTGTTGTAGGTTTGTTTGCAGCTGCTATCGGTTTCATTACTCAGCAGGTTAAACAGCGTTGGTATCTTCAGGATATGACCAACTTGGAGTTCTTGTCTGAAATGTTGAACGAAAAGAGAAATGAATAATGAAAAGAAATTTATTGCGCAAAGAGGATGATAACGACCCGATGAGCGTAGTGAGCAACTTGTTTGACGTTGCTATGGTTTTTGCCGTAGCGTTGATGGTGGCTCTGGTTACTCGTTATGACATGACCGAAATGCTCAGTCAGGAGGATTTTACGATGGTTAAGAATCCTGGTAAAGAAAATATGGAGATTATCACCAAAGAGGGACATAAGATTAATAAGTATACTCCGAGTGAGGACCAGTCTACCAAGAGTGGTAAGAAGGGTAAGAAAGTGGGTATCGCTTATGAACTGGACAATGGTGAGATTATCTACGTTCCGGAATAAGGAGTTGTTTTATTATAAATAAACAGAGGGTGTGTCTAAATGTTTGTTAATTGACAATATTTAGACGCACCCTCATTGCTAATTCTTATGTAAGTTATAGGCTTATAACGGTATCTACGTCTATGAAGGACTCGAAGATCAATACAACTTAATCATGTTCCATACCGCCATGATGTGACAGATGCTGCCTAGCAGGACAAAAGCATGAAAGACGGTATGCATGAAGCGTAGTTTATTCATTGAGTAGAAAGCCGCACCTGTTACAAAGGCCACTCCTTCTGCTATAATCCATCCCATACAGGTCCATCCGATAGCGTCGAGAACCGGTTTAAAGGCCAAAAGTACTACCATTCCCATACCCACGAAACAAATCGTCTCTAGGTTGCTGTGGTCTTTTAGTCCGCGAAAACTCATATAGGAACCTATGAGTGCGCATCCCCATACCACAATGAATAAAATCCATCCCCAAACCATCGTGTCTCTCATTCCTATCAGGGTGATGGGCGAGTAGCTTCCGGCTATGTGCCAGTAGATGGCAGAATGGTCCAACTTGCGCAGGACGTGTCTGTGCTTGCTGCCTTGCTTGCTGGCATGATAGAGCGTAGACGATAAATAAGATGAGATGACACCAAAGGCATACAGCCATACTCCTAAACAGGCAAGGGTGTCTAATTCTGTATATGATATATATAAAAAGACAGCACTTGCTACAATTCCGATTACAACTCCTACACCATGGGTGATGGAATTAGCTAGTTCTTCATTCCGAGTGTATGAAATAGACATAGTTGATAATGTTTTTTTTTATGTTTAGTTTCTGGCTGTAAAGATATGGCTTTTTATAAGAATTCACATTTGAAAACCCCTAAATCTTTAGTTTAGCGGTAGTTCACTCTATAACCCAACGTTTGTCGTGTGGAATGACAACTTGTGGATTGTAATGCATGCGTTCTTTGTCGGGAATCAGCACTGTATAGGTCTTTCCGTGGCAGCGCAACTGGGTGTTGCGGATCCATGGGTTGAGGTCGCGGATTAGTGCATAGGTAGTTCCTTGACTCTTTGCCCAGCGTGCCAGGTCGGTAATGTCGTGGCTTACATTGAGCTTTCTGCAAGGAACGATAGGGTAAAGGTCGGATGCTCTCAGATAGAATCCAAAGTCTCTCGGGTTGTTGAACAGCATCTTGATGGCAAAGATTCGATATACGTAACGGGCTGTTTCTTCTACTAGTCGGAGGTCGAGCATTTCATCTGTATACTGACGTTTGCGTTGTTGTGAGATGCGTCCCTGCCCTGCGTTGTAGGATGCGGCTACGCTCACCCAGTCGCCAAATTTCTCATAGGCTTCTTTGAAGTATTTGCAGGCAGCGCGAGTCGATTTTTCCACATCATATCGCTCGTCTATGAAGTCGTTTACCACTAGTCCGAGTTGTTTCCCTGTTACGGGCATGATTTGCCACAGGCCTGATGCACCAGCATGTGAGCGTGCAAATGGGTTGGCTGCACTTTCTATGGCCATGAGGTATTTGAAATCATCAGGTATTCCGCATTCCTTCAGGATGGGTTCTACGATAGGGAAATAGCGATTAGCGCGTTTAATTGTTTGTAATGAAGTGCTATGCATGTAACTGAAGGCCAGTAGCTCCCTGTCCATGCGTTCGTGTCGGTCGTAGCGGGTCAGGTCGACGGTTTCACCGCAGAATACGATAGAGCGAGGCACTTTCACACAACTGTACGGTTGTGTTTCCGTTCCCACGTTTTCTTTGTTGCCTCCCAGTACGTCGGCATACAGAATAATTGGAGTTAGAATAAATAATATAAGGCTTATCCCGATTAGAAATGTTCTTGATTTTAGATTCATAGTCTTACTGATTTTTTAATTGAGTCCGAAGATACAAAAAACATTGCTAGTTCAGAAATCTAATTGGCTATTTCGAGCAAGAAAATAGTTGAAAAAAACGCAAACTATTCTGAGTGAGTAGTCTGCGTTTTCTTTATTCTTCCAACTTGAAACTATTGATGATATCGGCAGGAAGTGGGTCGGCATGATCTTTAAATATCATACACAATACGGCAATTACCGCCATCAATCCATCTCTCATGCTGTTTTCTGTGCTACTACTTTTCTTGCATAAACTTCCTCTTCCTTATTAACTAAAACCAGCACCTCCCCTCCAACTTCCGAATAAGCAGATGTAACCACCGATGGACTTTCGTCTTTAATCATCGATTCGACTCCGGCTGAACTTAACAAGCCTTTTATTATTTCGGCTTCCCAAAGAGTGCCTTGGAAAACTGCTACTAATGAACCATAAGTCTTCGCTTCCATAGTCTTTTGTTTTAAAAGTTAATAATTCGAGAAATCAATTCACATTCTGATAGAATCCCATCGTTTCTCTTATGGGATTATTCAAAGATATAAAAACTAGCGATATTTTCATATTAAAAAGAAGGAAAAAATCATAAAAAATTGTATTTTTGTTACTTATATAAATGAAAAAATATCTAAACTTATGAAAACTTATACAAATGTATTTGATTTAGGCGATTTGAAAACTGCCTTGGCTGAGGCTTTTGAAATCAAGAATGACCGTTATAAATATGAGAATCTGGGCAAACATAAGACTTGTTTGTTGATTTTCTTCAATAATAGTCTGCGTACGCGTCTGAGTACACAGAAGGCTGCTCGTAATCTGGGTATGGATGTGATTGTGCTGGATGTGAATCAGGGTGCTTGGAAGTTGGAGACCGAACGTGGTGTTATTATGGATGGCGACAAGAGCGAACATCTATTGGAGGCTATTCCGGTTATGGCTTCGTATTGTGATATCATCGGTGTACGTTCATTTGCTCGTTTTGAAAGTCGTGAGGACGATTATACTGAAAAGATTCTGACTCAGTTTATCGAGCATTCAGGTAAGCCTGTTTTCTCAATGGAAGCGGCTACTGGTCATCCGTTGCAGGCTTTTGCCGATTTGATTACCATTGAAGAGCACAAGAAGAAGGACCGTCCTAAGGTGGTTCTTACGTGGGCTCCTCATCCAAAGGCTTTACCGCAGGCTGTTCCTAACTCTTTTGCTGATTTTATGAATGAAGCTGATGTTGAATTTGTGATTACACATCCTCATGGTTATGAATTGGATCCTAAGTTTGCACGTAATGCTACGGTTGAATATGATCAGATGAAGGCTTTTGAAGGTGCCGATTTTATTTATGCCAAGAACTGGGCTTGTCCTGGTGTGACAAATCCTGAAGATTATGGTAAAATCTTGAGCAAGGATATGAGTTGGACTGTTGATGAGGCTCATATGGCCGTAACCAATAATGCATTCTTTATGCATTGTCTGCCTGTGCGTAGGAACATGATTGTTACTGATGAGGTGATTGAGGCGCCAACTTCTTTGGTGATTCCTGAGGCAGCTAATCGTGAGATTTCAGCTACGGTTGTGTTGAAACGTTTGTTGCAGTCGCTTGGTGAATAAACGAATAACTGAAGGTTCGGTTGCATCAATGTATGAGTCTGCGATTGCATCAATGATTAAAGGTATAAAGATCTATTAGACTATGATGGTAAAGAAACTACTGGGTGTACTTCCTTTCATGGCGACAGGAGCTATGGCGCAGGAATCACCCAACATTATTTTGATTATGACCGATGATATGGGATGGGGGGATGTCGGTTTTAACGGTAATAAGATTATTCAGACTCCTCATCTGGATCAATTGGCTAGTGAGGGAATGGTGTTCGACCGGTTTTATGCTGGTTGTTCTGTTTCTTCTCCTACTAGGGCGAGTGTGCTGACGGGACGTAATCCGTTTCGCACTGGTGTTTTTCATGCTAATACGGGTATTTTGCGTCCGGAAGAAGTAACTCTTCCAGAATTGTTGCAGCAGCGTGGTTACTATACGGGACATTTCGGTAAATGGCATCTGGGTACGCTTACGCATACTGAGGTTGATGCCAACCGGGGTCGCCCGGGTAATACGGCTCTGTACACGCTTCCTAGTGAACATGGTTATGTGGAATCGTTTGTGTCGGAGTCTAAGGTTCCGACTTATGACCCGATGAGGCGTCCGGTCAAATGTGATGGTCGTTTCTGGGATTATATCAAGCCTGGCGAGGAGAGTGTCAAGTTCACTACTTCTTATTGGCGGCATAACGGAGAGAAGGAGACAGAAAACTTGGAGGGGGATGATAGCAGGGTCATCATGGACCGTGTGCTTCCGTTTATCCAGAAAAGTAAGTCGGCCAATCGTCCTTTCTTCTCGGTGATATGGTTTCATACGCCACATCTGCCGTGTGTAGCGGGACCTGAGTATGCAAAGATGTATGCTAATTACTCATTGCAAGAGCGTAATTATTATGGATGTATTTCGGCAATGGATGCGCAGGTAGGTCGTCTGGTTCAGTTTTTAAAGGACCAGGGCTTGTATGAGAAGACTATCTTGTGTTTCTGTAGTGATAATGGTCCGGAATTGCGTACTCCTGGTACGGCTGGTTCGTTGAGGGGTAAGAAGCGCGATTTGTATGAGGGAGGTATACGTGTACCTGCTTTTGTGGTATGGCCGGGACAGATTCCAGGCAATCAGCGAACGAGTCATATAGCTTCTACTTCCGATTATCTGCCAACTTTTGTTGACTTGTTGAAACTTCCAACTCCTGCAAATGAGATAGATGGTGAATCGCTTATGGGATTTTTCAACCGTCAGGAAGAACGTCAGAAATCTATAGTGGTTGCGGTTCCTAATCCGCATCAGGCTACGGTTATAGAACAACAATATAAGTTGTTTTATAAGGGAGGCAAGTATGAATTGTACGATATTCAGCTGGATCCTAGTGAAACGAAGGATTTGTCGGCTGTTTATCCTGAGCTTACTAATCGTCTCAGTAAATACCTGGATGAGCGTTTGGAATCGTACAGACAGTCGTATGAGGGTGCTGAATATGGTCGCGTTTCTCGTGAGCGTGTTCACATCAACTGGATTGATATTGTGAAAAAGAAATAGCAGACTGTCTCAGATGGAATGGGACAACATGTATATAGAATGCTGTGACATTTCAAAAAAAGCCCTAGTATCATGCATGATGAAGAATCGCAGGATACTAGGGCGATTTGTTTATTTATAATAAAGCAACTCCTTATTTTACAACCTCTTTTCCTAATTCTACCCAGTTCAGGTATCCTTTGTCAAGATTGTAAACCACGTATCCTTTCTGGTTGAGGATACGGGCAGCCGTACGACTTCTGCGACCGCTTTTACAGTAAACGGCAACAGGTTTTTTCAGGTCGAGCATTTCTTCTGCTTTTGATGCGAAATTAGTGCTGTCCTTCACATCGATATTGATACTGCCTTCTATGTGGCCGGCTGCGTACTCTTCCAGTGTACGAGCGTCCAGGCATTGAACATCCTGTTCTGTGATTAAACGCTCAAACTGGTCGGTCGAAAGGTTTGAGAATTTATCTTTTGGTTGTGAGGTGCATGCGTATAGTCCCAGAAGGGCCATGCATACGAAAAACATGAAATAGATGTTTTTTACTAACATGATTAAAAGTATAAAATGTAAAATTAAAATTCGAAATCGCGGTAGGTGTTTCCTTCTTTGTAGGTGTTTAGATTCAGACGAATGACATCACCCTTCTTAAGTTTCCCCTCATATCGTTTCAGTGGAATAGAAAAGCAGTATTTGGAGGTAAATGCTTCATAATCATCTTTCCGGTCGTGGTATAGGCTGATTTCCAACATTTGTCTTCCTTCATCTCCTGCAAAACTACCTTCTTTGGTATTTGTGCCTCCTTTAGGTAGTTCATACGGATAAATTCCGTTCTCTACGAAATGAAATTCATGTTTCTTGTCTTTCGTCTGTACATGAAGAATCATATTCAGATAGTTGCCTGAACGCCATATGCTCTGAATGTCTACAGGGTCGGTTTTGATATTATCCTCAAACTTATCTACAGGAATTGGATACTCCGAAAAAACGGGTTGTGCTGCATGGAGAAGGAGGTGGTTGTTGCTCCCTTCTAATGGTTCGAAGACGGTAAGCATGCGGTAGAGTGAATCTGCGGTAAGCTTGACTGCCTGAGCACATTTCGCAATGGTGAAAGCCTCTCCACGGTCGGTAGTCAGTGTTTTCATCATTCCGTTTCCATCTGTTTGAACTTCCGTTAATTCGGTCAGTACGTTTGGATATGAATAATCTTCTTTGCATGCTCCTATAGAGAGCACGCAAAGAAGTATTAACAATTGTCTGAATAGAATCATTCGTTTATTGCTTTCAAGTGATTGATAGCTGGATTAGCATACATGGTCAGCATGCACTGGCGCAAGAATGCTTCGTCTTTATTAGGAAGGTCTATCATCGCCATTTTCTGCTGCAGGTAGCCATCGAAGCGGGCTACGTCTTCTGCTGTATACTTGTCGGCATATTCTTGTTTGCCACTCAGTTCATCGCAGGCTATGTAGTTGCAAGGATATAGGTGGTAGTTCTGGTGAATATGCTTGTCGATGATTACAGAAACTTTAGTGAAGATGGCTGTCTTAGGTAGTTCGCGCAATGCTTCTATTTCTTCATTGATGCATGGGGCAGCTTGGAAGTGGATATGGCCTTTGTAGCCATAGATTCCGGTCTGCATATTAATCAAGTCGTCCTGCTGGCTCTTCTTGAATCCTTCTATATCGCGTTTCTGCTGCATTTCTTTTGCTTTCAAGAAATCGCAAGGGTCAAATTCATAAGAGAGTGACAGAGGTACTATGTTCAAGTCTTGCAAGCGGTCCACGATATGGCCTTCGCCACCCATAGCTAGCATCTTCAAGACGCTGTCTTGTGTGCGGTCGTTTGAATCTTTTGCTCTTCCTTCGCGTTGGGCTATCCAGAGGTTCTCTTTCTTTTCATTGATAGCGAAGTGCATGTAGCGCGACATGCGGGCTGATGATTCCAGCATTTGTCGCATGCTGAGTGCACGCTGTACGATGAACGACTTGTTGACACGTACCAGTTTCTTAATCCACGGACGAATCAGCAGGTTGTCACCGATGGCGATTTCTACCGTAGTAGGGAAACCGTTCTCAATGAGGCCTACAGAGAGGAAACCTGAGTCGAGGACGATGTCTCGGTGGTTTGAAATAAACGTATAGCTCTTCATCTTATCAGGCAAGTTGTCGGTATTCATGGTGAAACCATCACTTTTCTGTTCGATGAGTTTGCGGAGCAAGCCATAGCAGAAGGTTTTTTGCACTTCCAGGTTGCTCTTGCACTGGTGCAGTTTAGCTGCCAACATTTCAAAAGGAATGTCGGGCATCACTTGCTTGATGACTGCCTGGAATTCAGGGTCAGCAATCAATTCCTCGAATACTTGCGGAAGTTCTTCGGGAGAATAAGGACGAATTTCGTCAAACTCAGCAGGGATATTCATGGTTATTATAATTTAGGTTATTGATTCGGGTTGGAATATTATGCAAAATGGTCTTCTATGATGTCGGTCATCACGTCTTTGATGTCGAGACCTGCGGCACGTACCTGTTGTGGGATGAAGCTGGTGGCTGTCATTCCTGGGGTAGTGTTGATTTCCAACATGTTGATCTTTTCGCCTTCGGTGATGATGTAGTCTACGCGCACTATGCCTTTGCATCCTAGGATGTCATAGATGGCTGAGGTGAGTTTCTGCACGCGGTCTGTCAGTTCCGGGCTCAGACGAGCAGGGGTGATTTCGTCCACTTCGCCTTTATACTTAGCGTTATAGTCGAAGAATTCGTTTTCGCTCACAACTTCTGTGATAGGGAAGACCACCGAGCTCTTTTTCGTTTTATAGCATCCGTTGGCTAGTTCGATACCATCCATGAAAGCCTCAATCATCACATCGTCCGATTCTGTGAATGCTTCTTCCAGTGCCGGTTTAATTTGTTCGCGTGTTTTCACTTTCGTTACGCCGAAGCTAGAGCCGCTGGCATTTGGCTTGATGAAGCAAGGCAGACCAATTTTTTCGATGACATCTTCTTCGCTCACTCCATGTGTTTTATTGACCAGCATGGATTCAGCCACACGGATACCGAATGATTTCAGGTACTGGTTGAGTGTGAATTTGCTGAAGCTAAGAGCTGATACCAGCACGTCGCAGGTTGAATAAGGAATGTCCATCAGTTCGAAATAGCCCTGAAGGATACCGTTTTCACCTGGGGTACCATGAATGGTTATGTAAGCAAAGTCAGGAACGATTTTCTGTCCGTTGTCCATGAAGCTGAAATCATTCTTGTCGATGGTACTGTACGAGCCATCAGTAAGCACAGCATTCCAGCCGTTTTTGCGTGAAAGTTCTACGATGTACAAGTTGTATTTCTCTTTATCGATGAAAGAGTAAATGCCTTTGGCACTATTTAGTGAGACTCCATATTCAGAAGAGTCTCCACCTGCTACAATAGCTATGGTACGTTTCATACTATTATTCTTCTCTATTACTTATATATGCTCTCCATCGTCCGATGAGGTTGGTCATGTCTTCAGGCAGTTCAGAGGTGAAGAACATTTCTTCGCCGGTGTGTGGATGCACAAACCCTAGGGTTTTGGCGTGCAGTGCCTGACGGGGACAGGTGTCGAAGCAGTTGTTGACAAATTGTTTGTATTTACTAAAGTGTGTTCCTTTCAGAATTTCGTTGCCGCCGTAGCGTTCGTCGTTGAAAAGAACGTGTCCGATGTGTTTCATGTGCACACGGATTTGGTGTGTACGTCCGGTTTCGAGTACGCATTTCACCAGGGTGACGTATCCGAGGCGTTCTAGTACTTGGTAGTGGGTCACGGCGTGTTTGCCTTGATCTTCTGGTACTACAGCCATCTGCATGCGGTCGCGTGGATTGCGTCCGATGTTGCCTACTACGGTGCCTTCGTCTTTTTCTACGGTTCCCCATACCAGTGCGTTGTATTCGCGTTTGGTGGTTTTATTAAAGAACTGGAGTCCGAGTTTGGTCTTGGCATCTGGTGTCTTGGCTACAACGAGGAGTCCCGATGTGTCTTTGTCGATACGGTGTACCAATCCCACTTGTGGGTCATTTGGATCGTAGCTTGGTACGTTTTTCAGGTGCCATGCTATGGCATTGACTAGTGTACCGTGATAGTTGCCACATCCTGGATGGACTACGAGTCCGGCTGGTTTGTTGATTACCATGAGGTAATCGTCTTCGTATACGATGTCTAGTGGAATATCTTCGGCGATGATGTCGTTGTCATAGTGTGGCCTGTCTAGCATGACGGTGAGCACGTCGAGTGGCTTCACCTTATAGCTGCTTTTCACAGGTTTGCCGTTGGCCATGATGAATCCTGCGTCTGCCGCATTCTGGATGCGGTTGCGCGATGAGTTCACCAGTCGCTCGAACAGGTACTTATCTACGCGGATAGGTGCCTGTCCTTTGTCAACCACTACACGGAAGTGTTCATATAGTTCGGGAGTACCTTCTACCGACTCGATGTCTTCCAAGTTATCGTCTAAATCTTCTATATAGTCTTCTGTCATTCTTAAAAACATTTGTTACATTAGAACCAAGACTGGTCAACCTGTGGTTCAGCGTTGAGGCTGTCGGCCGCGTTCAACTGAATCATGGTTGAGTCCATGGCAAGTGAGTCTCTGAGGTGCGTACTACCCACACACAGTGTCAGTAACGCTTCATGCGGGATTTTATCACCGCTCTGGAGGTCTTTTCCTTTATATTTGATGCCATACACCCAGTCCTGTTCACCAGGAAGCAGTTCTGGCTCAGTAAGCTTGAAGCCGATAGACTTCAATTTGGCAGCTGCCTGTCTCAGTGAACTGTTGTCAATCAAGTCGGGCAAGTCGATGAGCGGCACCGAACTGGTAGTAACCGTCAGATAGACCGTTCTACCCTGTTTTACACGTGAACCAGCCTTAGGAGTCTGGTCGAGAATAATTCCTGCGCGTGCCCCTTTGATATACGTAGAGTCTACCACAGCACCGTTAATCAGTTGCGAAGCCAGCAGCTTATCCGCTTCAGCTATAGTTTTATTCTTCACATTCGGGACCACATACGACTCACCATGATGCGTATAAGAATCCACCCAATACAATGTGCCATAGCCTACAGCCAAGAGCACAATCACTATAGCTATGAGATTGCCCCAGAAGAAACGATTATTTTTTAATGAGAAAAAATCTTTCAGTGATACCATACTTATAATATATATACGTTATGCCACAAAGATACTACTTTTCTGCGAACCTCTGCGGCGTTAAGTAAAGAAAAAGCCGCAAAACACTGAACTCAGTATTTGCGGCTTTTTACTTAAATCTTAATTCCAAAGCTTGGCTTATGCCTTCACTCCGTTGTATTCGTCAGAAATAGTTAATTTCTTACGACCTTTAGCACGACGTGCTGCCAATACTCGGCGACCGTTAGCAGTTGCCATTCTTTCACGGAAACCGTGTTTGTTTTTTCTCTTTCTGTTAGAAGGTTGGAATGTTCTTTTCATTTTCGTATATACTATTTATGTTATTATTCTAAGCGTTCGGGCTGCAAAATTAGTGACTTTTTTTAAATAAACAAAGAGCTAAGTCATTTTTACACAAATCTTTTTGTGTTTTTTGACTATTTAGATTAATTTTGCACTTGAAAAGAAATTGAAAATCAATAATTACATACTAATATAAAGATTTCAAGTTATGATTAATGCTCAAGACATTAAAATTGGAACCGCTATCCGTATGGATGGCAAATTGTATTTCTGTATCGACTTCTTGCATGTAAAACCAGGTAAGGGTAATACATTTATGCGTACAAAATTGAAAGACGTTGTTGACGGTTACGTTTTGGAACGTCGTTTTAATATCGGTGAAAAATTGGAAGACGTACGTGTTGAACGTCGTCCTTATCAGTTCCTTTATAAGGAAGGTGAAGACTTTATCTTCATGAACCAGGAAACTTATGAACAAATTCCTATCGCTAAGGAATTGATTTCTGGTGTTGACTTCATGAAAGAAGAAATGGTTGTTGAAGTTGTTTCTGACGCTTCTACTGAAACTATCTTGTTTGCTGAAATGCCAGTTAAGGTTCAGTTGAAGGTTACTTACACAGAACCAGGTTTGAAGGGTGATACTGCTACTAACGCATTGAAACCTGCTATTGTTGAAACTGGTGCTGAGGTTCGTGTTCCTTTGTTCATCAACGTTGATGAAACAATCGAAATCGATACTCGCGACGGTTCTTACGTTGGTCGTGTACGTTAATTGATAGGTAAGTGTGTTTCTGTAATGGAAACATAACTTATTAGAATATTGAAAAGTGGATGGAGCGTTTTGCGTTTCATCCACTTTTTTTTAGTAGTTTTGTAGATGTGGTGTCTCTGTCTCTTTTCTGCTTGTGATGAAATAGGGGTGGGAGACGGACGCTGTTTGTATTTTCCCCAAGATTGAATGTAATATGCGTTATTCTGTTATCGTTCCTGTTTATAATCGTCCGGATGAGGTGGACGAGCTCTTGCAGAGTCTGACTCAGCAGTCGTTTCGTGATTTTGAAGTGGTCATCGTAGAGGATGGATCAAAAATTCCGTGTGATGAGGTGGTGAAGAGTTACCAGTCGCAACTGGATATTTGTTATTATTCAAAACCGAATTCGGGACCGGGACAGACGCGTAATTATGCGGCTGAACGAAGTCGTGGGGAGTATCTGCTGATTCTGGATTCCGACTGTATCTTGCCTCCTGGGTATTTGCAGGCGGTGGAGGACGAACTACAAACTAGCCCTGCTGAGGCTTTTGGTGGTCCCGATCGTGCTCATGATTCGTTTACTCCGGTGCAGAAGGCTATTAATTATGCCATGACTTCCTTTTTTACTACAGGAGGCATCCGTGGTGGCAAGAAAAAAATGGATAAATTCTATCCGCGTAGCTTCAACATGGGTGTGCGTGCCGATGTCTACCATAAACTGGGTGGATTTTCGAATATGCGTTTTGGCGAGGATATTGATTTCAGTATTCGTATCTTCAAGGCGGGTTGTCACTGTAGGTTGTTCCCAGAAGCATGGGTGTGGCATAAGCGTCGTACAGATTTTCGCAAATTCTTTAAGCAGGTACATAATTCCGGTATTGCACGTATCAATCTGTTCAAGAAATACCCTGAATCACTCAAACTAGTCCATTTGTTGCCTGCTGTTTTTACAGCAGGAGTGGCAGTCTTGCTCCTTTCGATGATACTATCCGTCATCCCAGGCACTTCTGTTCTGCTGCCTTTAGGAGCCTCGCCACTGATATTATTTGCCTTAATTATCTTTTTCGACTCATCTATACAAAATAAAAGTGTAAAAATAGGGACACTTTCCATACTTGCTGCGTTTATACAATTGACGGGGTATGGATCAGGTTTCTTACGTGCCTGGTGGAAACGCTGCGTACTAGGCAAAGATTCGTTCTCCGCGTTTGAGAAAAACTTTTATAAATGACGGAAAAACTACGAATCAACGAATGGGCGGAGGAAGACCGCCCGCGTGAAAAGATGATGCAACAGGGCGCATCGGTCTTGAGCAATGCTGAATTGCTAGCTATTTTAATAGGCTCTGGTAGTGTGGAAGAAACAGCGGTGGAACTTATGAGGAAGGTTCTCGATGGGTATCATAATAACCTCGGGGAACTCTCGAAGGCAACGGCTGAGGATTTGTGCAAGTATAAAGGGATAGGTCCGGCAAAGGCGGTGGCTATCCTGGCCGCTTCTGAATTGGGACGAAGACGAAAGGATGAGTCGCCTCGTGAACGACAACAGATTCGCAATTCGGAACATATTTATCAGTATTTTTATCCCCATATGTGCGACCTGGCTACTGAGGAATGTTGGGTTATGCTCCTAAATCAGGCAGCCAAGGTCATACAGGCAGTCAAAATCAGTGCAGGCGGACTGGCTGCTACTCAGGTAGACATCCGTTGCATCCTTCGTGAAGCTCTGTTAAAACGTGCCACCTCCATCATCCTTTGTCATAATCACCCCTCAGGCAACATCCATCCTAGCGGAGACGACGACCGCCTGACGCAATCTCTCTTTCAAGCCTCCAAAACCATGAACATACGCATGCTTGACCATGTCATCGTGACCGACGGAGCCTACTACAGTTATGCCGACGAAGGTCGCATTTAGCTGCTACCTCTCATCCTTCCATATTAGTAGAGCTAAAATTCTGTATTCCCGTCCTTTTTTTGTATGTTTGCATTATAAACAATCATACAAAACTTATGGACAGCGAAATTAAATTAAGAACTGAACAGCGAATCGTAAACATTCTAAAAACTGTATATGACCCAGAAATCCCAGTTAACATTTATGACCTGGGACTTATTTATCGCATCGACCTTCGGGATGATGGCGAACTTGTTGTAGACATGACCCTGACAGCACCAAACTGTCCGGCAGCCGATTTCATCATGGAAGACGTACGTCAGAAAATTGAATCGGTAGAAGGAATTACCTCTGCTCAGGTCAACCTGGTCTTTGAACCTGAATGGGACAAAGATATGATGAGCGAGGAAGCTAAACTTGAACTCGGGTTCCTTTAATAAGTAATACCCGTGTGAATTTCATCCCTGCTGCGTGTAACACCGCATGCTACGAAGAATGAACCTAACTTAAAAGTTTGTTAGTATGGAAGAAATTGTCAAAAACGTATATTTCCTTTCTGATGCTCATCTGGGATCGAGGGCTATTCCGCACGGACGTACGCAGGAGCGTCGTCTGGTTAATTTCCTGGATAGCATCAAACATCGTGCTTCAGCTATTTATCTGCTAGGCGATATGTTTGATTTCTGGTATGAATTCAAGTTGGTAGTTCCGAAAGGTTATACCCGTTTCCTCGGAAAATTATCGGAACTGACTGATATTGGTGTGGAGGTGCATTTCTTCATTGGTAATCATGACATCTGGTGTGGTGATTACTTGGAGAAGGAGTGTGGCGTAACCATTCATCGTGCGCCAATGACATGTGAAATCTTCGGAAAGGAGTTTTATCTGGCACATGGCGACGGATTGGGCGACAGAGACTGGAAGTTTAAGTGTCTGAGAGCGATGTTTCACAGTAAAACCCTTCAGCGCCTGTTCTCGATGATTCATCCGCGATGGAGCATAGACCTGGGCATGGAGTGGGCGAAACATAGTAGAATGAAACGTAAGGATGGTAAAGAACCTGAATACATGGGTGAAGACAAGGAACCACTAGTCTTATATAGTAAGGAGTACCTGAAGACCCACCCGAATATCAATTTCTTTATCTACGGACACCGACATATCATACTCGATTTGATGTTGTCTCGTACAGCGCGTATGACCATCTTGGGCGATTGGATTCAGGAATTCTCTTATGCGGTGTTTGATGGCGAGAATTTTTTCCTTGAGCAATTTATTGAAGGCGATACAGAAGTGTCTTGATAACTATTTATACTTAAAGAGCTGCATTCAGTTACGTATAGTACGTATGAATGCAGCTCTTTAGGTATAAATAAAGATGTTTCGAAGTGCCGTTGGATTAACGAGCCACTTCACCACTTTCTTCGCTAACCAGCAAACCTTCTACTTCTGCAGCCTTCACCAGGTTGTAGTCGCCGGCAATAGTATTTTTCATGACAGAAGCAGCAGTTGCAAAGTTGACACGTTTCTGTTCGTCGTCGAATGCTTGCTGAGCATACAGCAGCGCACCACAGAACGCATCCCCCACACCTACACAGTCCACTACATTATCAATATCGAATGTACGCGTATACTTCATGGTACCATTAGAGAACAACAGACCTGCAAATGTATGATGTTCAGAACTCATCACATTACGCAGCGCGATATAAATATTCTTACAACGAGGAATCTCCATATGAATCTTCTTACAGAAAGCCTCATACGCTTCAATGTCATATTTTTCGCCCGCCTTAGTAGCTTTAAATCCAGGATTAGGGAAACCCAGAATCTTGGCATATTCGCCTTCACTACCAAAAAGAATATCGCTATACTTCATCAGCGGCAACATCACCTCCTGAGCGTCCTTACCATAATTCCACAGATTCTTACGGAAGTTGATATCGCAAGAAATAGTCAGACCCATCTCATCAGCCACCTTGATAGCCTCCAGGCACACATCCGCCAAGCCATCAGTAAGCGCAGCATCAATGCCCGACCAGTGGAAAATTTCAGCATCTTTAAAGATTTCTCTCCAATTGATCATACCAGGAACCAATTCAGAGAAAGCCGATCCTTCACGGTCATAAATAACTTTCGAATTACGCATGGCAGCCGATTTTTCCATATAATATGTACCCAGACGTTTTCCGCCCATCAGCACATTGGTAGTTCCAACGTTATGAGAACGAAGTTCTGAGATACAGATTTCTCCTAAGGCATTTTCAGGAAGACGAGTGATATATTCCACATTTCCACCATAATTAGCGATTGAGATAGCCACATTAGCTTCGCTACCACCATAATTGGCTAAAAAATGTTGACTTTGCTGCATACGCAAGTTGTCGGGAGTGCTGAGGCGAAGCATGATTTCGCCGAAGGTAACGATCTTCTTGTTCATAATTAATCTTTTCAGTTTTAAGGTTACGTTTTAGGAACAAAAGAAAGAGGGTATTCCTCCTTTTGATTTTCTATTATTCATAAAACAGTTTTATATTCTGCTACAAAGATAGAAAATCTAGTTGGGAATACCCTCTTTTTATAAGTCTTTAACGAGTTGCAGGATTACAACTTGCTGCAGATTTCTTCAGTATCTGATGCAATCATCAATTCTTCGTCAGTTGGGATAACCACAACTTTCACCTTAGAGTCTGGAGTAGAGATGATAGCTTCTTCGCCATGAACAGTCTTGTTCTTTTCTTCGTCAATCTTCACGCCCATGAAAGCCAGAGGAGCACAAGAGATAGAACGACATTCAGCCTGGTTTTCACCAACACCACCAGTAAACAAGATTACGTCTACGCCACCCATAGCAGCTGCGTAAGCACCGATGTATTTAGTGATGCGGTAGAAGTACATTTCTTCTGCACGTTTAGCAGCTGGATCGCCAGCAACTACACCAGCAGCCAATTCACGCATATCGCTTGATTTGCCGAATACGCCGAGGATACCACTCTTCTTGTTCAACAAGTTTGACATTTCGTCTGGGTTCAAGCCTTCTTTTTTCATCATATAAAGAATAGCACCACCATCGATGTCGCCTGAACGTGTACCCATCATCAAACCTTCCAACGGAGTAAGACCCATTGTTGTGTCTACACACTTACCATCCTTAACAGCAGCGATAGAACCACCATTACCTACGTGGCAAGTAATTACCTTAGAGCCTTCAGCAGGCATGTTCAAGAATTCGCAAACGCGTTTTGAAACATAACGGTGAGATGTTCCGTGGAAACCGTAACGACGGATGCCGTATTTTGTGAAATATTCGTAAGGAATAGGATACAAGTAAGCCTTTTCTGGCATAGTCTGATGGAATGCAGTATCAAATACAGCCACCTGAGGAACTTCAGGAAGCAATTCTTTGATAGCATAGATACCCTTCAAGTTGGCAGGGTTATGCAAAGGACCGAGGTCGCAGCATTCTTCTACAGCAGCGATAACAGCGTCGTTAATCAAAACAGAGCCGCTGAATTTTGTACCACCGTGCAATACGCGATGACCTACAGCCTGAATTTCGTGCAAGTCTTTAACGAAACCATATTCTGGGTCAGTCAACACTTCAAGGATGAACTTAACACCACTAGTATGTTCTTTAATTTCTCTTTCGATGATTTTCTTTTCACCGTTAGGCAATGTAAACTTCAAGAAAGAGTCTGGAAGATTGATTTTTTCAATACCACCCTGTGCGAGAACCTCCTTAGAGGTCATGTCAAACAATTTGTATTTGATAGATGAACTACCACAGTTGAGTACTAAGATCTTCATGATATAAATTTGTGTTATGGATTAATAATTATTTCTGTTCTTTAGCTGCGATAGCCTGAGCTGCAGTAATAGCAACCATCTTGTAGATGTCTTCGATAGAGCAACCACGAGACAAGTCGTTTACTGGACGAGCGATACCCTGGAGGATAGGACCTACTGCAGTAGCACCACCCAAACGTTCTACGAGTTTGTAACCGATGTTACCAACTTCCAAACGTGGAGCAACCAATACGTTGGCCTTACCTGCGATTTCAGAACCTGGAGCCTTGCTCTGACCGATTCTTTCTACCAATGCAGCATCAGCCTGCAATTCACCGTCAATCTTCAATTCAGGAGCCATTTCTTTAGCCATACCCAAAGCTTCAACTACCTTGTCTACGTCTTCGTGTTTAGCAGAACCCTTAGTTGAGAAACTCAACATAGCTACGCGTGGGTCGATACCTGCTACAGCCTGAGCAGTACGTGCTGTACAAACAGCAATCTGAGCCAACTGGTTAGCATCTGGAACAGGAGTAACGGCTACGTCGCCCATTACTACTACACCATTAGCACCATATTCAGTAGCCTTAGTGATCAACAACATAGCACCAGAAACACAAGTAATACCAGGAGCTGTTTTGATAATCTGCAATGCAGGACGCAATACGTTACCAGTTGTGTTCTGAGCACCAGCCAACTGACCGTCAGCGTTGCCAGCCTTAATGATCAAGCAGCCCAAGTACAATGGATTAACCACCAATTTCTGAGCTTCTTCCATAGTCATGCCTTTTTTCTTACGCAATTCGCAAAGTAATTCAGCATATTCCTGTTTCTTTTCGTGGTTTTCAGGGTCGATGATAGTGGCCTTATCGATATTTGCCAATCCCCATTCTTTAGCAGAGTTCATGATGACTTCTGGGTTGCCCAAAAGAATCAAGTCAGCTACACCATCTGCCAATACCTGATCAGCAGCTCTTAAAGTACGTTCTTCTGTTGCTTCTGGAAGCACGATGCGCTGTTTGTTTGCTTTAGCGCGTTCGACGATTTGACTAATTAAATCCATTGTTGAATATTTTTATTTTGATTAAAATGCTAATTTTATAAGGAATACAGAACGTAAACCTTTCATTTTGCAAAAGTACGGAATTTTGTAATATCAACTTTGCAAAATTGAAAATATTTTTTCATAAAAGAGATAAAAAAGAGGAGTTTTTTATCATAATTCTCTGTGTTTCGTTAACTTTGCAGCCATTTCAATAGATTTTTAAGGTATGATACGTCAATGTTCCATCCTTTTTGGATGTTTAGCGTTGGGTGAACTGATTGTTTTTCTTACGGGAGTGAAACTTCCTTCCAGCATCATTGGTATGTTGCTGCTCACCCTTTTTCTGGAACTGGGCTGGATTAAGCTCGAATGGGTTCAGGGTTTGTCTAATTTCTTGGTAGCTAATCTGGGTTTCTTCTTTGTCCCTTCGGGGGTGGCGCTGATGCTTTATTTTGATATCATTAAGGCGCAGTTTTTACCTATTGTGGTGGCTACGTTTGTGAGTACGGTGCTGGTGTTGGTTGTTACGGGTTGGGTTCATCAATTGGTTAGGAAGTATGGAGTTTTTCGAAAATAAGTTTTTGTTGCTGGCTGTGACTTTCGGCTTTTTTATGGTGGCTAAGATGATTCAGAATCGTACTGGATGGTTGTTGCTGAATCCTATTCTTTTGGCTATTGCGGCGTTGATCTGTTTCTTGAAACTTACTGGGGTTTCGTATGAGACGTATCAAGAGGCGGGGTCGCTGGTGGAGTTCTGGTTGCGACCGGCGGTCGTGGCGCTGGGGGTGCCGTTGTATCTGCAGTTGAAGATGATTAAGAAGCAGCTGATGCCTATTGTGCTTTCGCAGTTGGCGGGGTGTTTCGTGGGACTGGTTTCTGTGGTTTTTATCGCTAAGTTGCTGGGGGCTTCGCCTGAGGTTATCATGTCACTGGCGCCTAAGTCGGTAACTACTCCTATTGCCATGGAGGTTTCTGATGCGGTGGGAGGTATTCCTTCGCTTACGGCGGCTGTGGTGATTGTAGTGGGACTCTTTGGCGCTACTTGTGGATTCAAGGTTTTGCAGGTGGGCAGGGTAGGCAGTCCCATTGCGCAGGGCTTGTCTATGGGTACTGCTTCACATGCTGTGGGTACTTCACGTGCCATGGAGGTCAGTGGCAAGTATGGGGCGTATGCTAGCTTGGGACTGACTCTGAATGGAATCCTCACGGCTTTATTAGCGCCAACGATTCTCCGTTTGCTGGGACTCATTTAATTTATATTAAATAAACGATTTAGGGCAGTTATCAACAGATGTGCAATAGCTTGTTGATAACTGCCCTAAATGCTTGTTCATCAGTGTTACCCTTCGATGGATAAATTACTCTTTATCATTCGTAAGCATACGTTCCAATTCCTCTGGTGTGAGTTTCAAGTAGAACTCGCCCTTATAAGCTATTGAGATACCACCAGTTTCTTCCGATACAATTACCGTAATGGCATCTGTTTCTTGTGATACTCCCAGTGCGGCACGGTGTCGCAGACCCAGTTCCTTCGGAATATTCAGTTTGTGTGATACAGGAAGGATACATCCTGCAGCTTTAATTCGCTTATTGCTGATAATCATAGCACCGTCATGCAGCGGACTGTTTTTGAAGAAGATATTTTCAATGAGTCGCTGGTTTACATTTGCGTCGATGATATCTCCGGTATGGACTATCTCATCGAGTGGAAATCCTTTTTCGATGACAATCAATGCACCTACTTTTCCTTTACTCATGTTCAGACATGCCATGACAATAGGCATGATATCTTCTTTATTCGTACCTTTTTGCTTGTTGCCTTTTAGGAATCTGAAAATGCTGCTGCTGTGATGACGAGATCCCAGTGTCAGAAGGAAATGACGAATCTCATCCTGGAAAAGTACAATCAGTGCAATGACTCCTACACTTACCAACTTGTCAAAGATGGATCCCAGCAGACGCATCTGCAGCACCTGTGAAACGATGACCCAGATGATTATGAAAACCAGGATTCCGGTAAATACATTGATGGAGCCCGACGATTTCATCAGCTTGTAGGTCTTATATAATAAGTAAGCCACAAGGAGTATGTCGATGGCATCTTTTAGTGAAGGTATGAAAAAATCAAAAAACATGATTCGTGGTTTTACGGTTAATGAATGTTTTCTAAAGAAGTAATCTGAATGGGTTACTTTCTGGTAGGATGTCTCGGCTTACTCGACATCATGGTCAGGGTTGTTCAGACCTTTGAGCATGGCGAAAATCTTGACCGCTTCAAAGGCTTCTTTCACATCGTGAACGCGCAGAATGTTGGCTCCCTTCATGAGTGAGATGGTGTCTAGTACGCTTGTTCCGTTGAGGGCGTCTTCCGGACCGCCGCCAAGGAGCTTGTAAATCATGGATTTGCGTGATACTCCTACTAGAATAGGGAGTTCGAAGATGGCAAATTCTTCCATGTGCTCCATGAGTTCGTAGTTGTGTGCTACTGTCTTTCCGAACCCAAATCCCGGGTCGATGATTAGGTCTTTAGCACCCAAGTCGCGCAGGTGTTGTACTTTCTCTGAGAAATAATATAAGATTTCTTTTACGATGTTGTCGTAATGTGGGTTTTTCTGCATGTCTTGTGGCGTACCCTGCATGTGCATCATGATATAAGGAACACCCAGACGGGCCACAGTAGGGAACATCTTTTCGTCCATCATGCCTGCTGCAATGTCATTGATGATGGCTACTCCGTATTCTTCTACACACATCTTTGCTACATCCGCACGAAAAGTGTCGACCGACAGGACCGCTTCGGGGAAATGTTGGTTGATTAGTTTCAACGCCCTTCTCAGTCGTTCCATCTCTTCTTCTGTAGAAATATGGTCGGCATTCGGTCGTGAAGAATACGCCCCCAAGTCTATGATGCTACCACCTTCATCCAGGATTTGCTGCGTACGACTGATAATGTCCTCTTCCGACTGCTTCCTACTTCCCGCATAGAATGAGTCGGGAGTAACATTAAGGATTCCCATCACCCTTGGATAATTTAAATCCATCAGATGACCGTTTACGTTGATATATTTAGCTATTGTACTTTTCATAATGATTTAGCTGTTTGCTCTTGCAAATGTACGTACAATAAATGTATTTATTCATCTTTAGGGAATGATTTTTACATTATCTTTGTCTTTGGTTCTAAAATCAAACTTAAAATGGATATAGCTACACTTTATACGTATTTTCTGGAATGCGGTGAAGTGACGACAGATAGCCGTCACTGTCCGAATGGTTCATTGTTTGTGGCTCTGAAGGGGGCTAGCTTCAATGGAAATGCTTTTGCTGTTAAGGCGTTGGAGCAGGGTTGTAAATATGCGGTGATTGATGAGGCTGAGTATGCTGATGAGGCTAATCCGCGCTTGCTCTTGGTGGATGATTGCTTGAAGACGTTGCAGCGGTTGGCCAATTATCATCGTCGTCAGCTGGGTACGCGTATGATTGGGGTGACGGGTACGAATGGTAAGACTACTACTAAGGAGTTGATTGCTGCGGTGCTGAAGGAGAAGTTTCGTGTGCATTTTACGCAGGGCAATTTTAATAATCATATTGGGGTGCCGCTAACGTTGCTGCAGTTGACTAAGGAGGATGATCTGGCTGTTATTGAGATGGGGGCTAATCATCCGGGTGAGATTGATGCGCTGGTGCATATTGCTGAACCGGATTGTGGTATTATCACGAATGTTGGTAAGGCGCACTTGGAGGGCTTTGGCTCGTTTGAGGGTGTGGTTCACACGAAAGGGGAGTTGTATGATTTCTTGCGTGCGAAGCCGGGTAGTGTGGTGTTTATTCAGAATGAGAATCCGCATTTGAATGGTATTGTGGGCAATTTACAGACGGTTCGTTATGGTCAGAGTGAGGGGTTGTATGTAAGCGGTAAGGTGGTTGCGTGCAAACCATTCCTGGAGTATACATGGACTGCTGGGGATAAGACATATGAGGTGCAGACGCAGCTCATAGGGGCGTACAACTTGGATAATGCTCTTGCTGCTACGGCTATTGGTCGTTATTTCGGGGTGAGCGATGAACAAATCTGTCACGCGTTGGCGACTTATGAACCGCACAACAATCGTTCGCAGCTGACGGTCACAGCGGATAATCAGTTGATAGTGGATGCTTATAATGCTAATCCTACTAGTATGATGGCGGCATTAGAAAACTTTAAGTTGATAGAGGCTCCTCATAAGATGGTTATCCTTGGGGATATGAAGGAATTGGGTGTGGGTAGCAAGGAGGAACATCAGAAGGTGGTGGATTTCTTGCGTACTTGTTCGTTCGATCGTATAGTGTTGGTGGGGGCTGAGTTTGGCTCAACGGATGCCGATTTTGAGACTTATCCGGATACGGCTGCGCTGACTGAGAAGTTGAAGGAGGTGAAGCCAACTGGGCAGTTGATCTTGATTAAGGGGTCAAATAGTATGAAATTGTCCGGCCTTCAGGAAATTTTATGATGTTTCTTGGCTAAATATGGGGCAGTTGCAACATTCTTTTCTGTTGTTTTAAGGCTTCAGCGCCTTCAGAGGTAACTGTAGGGCGTTTTCTGTATGTAAGGGACAACTAGCTGGTGTGTCTTGATGAGTTTATACTTTTGTTGGGACATATTCATCGCTCAACCCAAGTTGCGCGGTCGTGCAACCCAAGTTGCGCGTTCGCTCAACCCGGGTTGCACGATAGGACAACCCAAGTTGCACGATGAAAACATCAAAGCAAAAGGATAAGTTGGTCTAGATCCATTCATCAGTTGGACTAGGCGTTCGCTAAAAAGCCTCATTCTTATATTGTACTTAAGAAACCACCTATCAACCTAATACCATTAGTTGAAGGGGTTGAAGGCCAAAAAGAGCGGTAAAAGTTGCGTATATCACGCAATTTTACCGCTCTTTTTTACGAAATATCAATTTTTACAAATTGTCACACTTACTTCAAGATGAACTCTTTAATGATAGGCCAACACGTATGAGCACCTGTAACTTGAATCTTCACAGCCTTCAACGGTTTCGCTTCAAATTGTGCATTAGCCTCACCAAATTCATCGAAGCTGGCCACCTTAGTAAAGTTGGTACCATCTTCACTAACCAGCAAATCAGCCTTTGTGATATAATCCTTTGAGTCGCCTGTGATTACCTTAATCTCTTTTACAGGTAAAGGTTCACCCAGGTTGATTGTAAAGTAATGTTTCTCATTAATCGAAGTAGCCCCCCAGAAGAACGAGTTCGTTCTACCGTCGAATGTATATTCCACGTGATAATTTTCTACCGTCGGAATATTCGTATCAATCGTAGCATTACGAACCAGTGCTGGTTTTTCTTTCGTAGCCTTGAATTCAGTTTCATTTAGCGCATCGTCCTCATAATAGTTGATGCCCAAAGTCTTCATGACAGGGTAGAAGTTGGTAATACGCTGGTAGAAATCGTCCCAGTTCTTATTCTCTTCTGTTGTCCAGAGTACTTCAGCCAAGGCACAGATACGAGGGAACAACATCCATTCCACGCGGTCCTGAGTAGCTACACGTTCTGTCCATAGGGCAGCCTGTCCACCTTTCACTAGTGCACGCTGTTCAGGAGTTGCATCCTTAGGAAGCGGATGCCACTCATACACCTTACGGGTTGAGTTGCCCGCATAACCCCAGTCGTAATAGCAACCGTGCTGTGGACACATAATCATAGGCACACCCCCCTCGAAAGCTGCTTGCTGCTGCTTTTCGCCATGGTCGCGCCAGATAGCCAGCACATCTTTTGGAGTAGCCGCATGACGTTCGTTGATTTCGTCCCAACCAATCATGATCTTACCCTTCGACTGAATCAGTTCGCTCATCTTACGTGTAAAATAGTCTTGGATTTCTCCCTGCTTTTTCATGCCTTCTTTCTTATAAAGCTTCTGGCACTTCTTGCACTTCTCCCAGATTTTTGTTGGCACCTCATCGCCACCGAAGTGAATGTATTTAGAAGGGAAGATTTCCACCAAGGCATCCACCACATCTGCTGCAAACTCATACACCTTAGGGTTGCCTATACACACCATGTTCTCGTTGGCACGTTTGCGTTCGCTCCACCGACTCTCTTCCGGATAAGTTTCAAACTTACCGCCGTTACAAGAAAGTTCCGGAAGAGCAGCAAGAAGAGCTGTAGCATGACCAGGAAGGTCGATTTCTGGTATAATCTCTATACCCTTCGACTCGGCATAGCGAACCACTTCCTTCAAATCGTCCTTCGTATAGAACTTGCCCGACAATTCTGGGTAGTTAGGATAATACGTACCCGCCTTAGTCAGTTCAGGATATTTATCCATAGCCATGCGCCATCCCTGATTATCAGTCAGGTGTAAGTGTAGCGCATTAAACTTGAAGAAAGCAAGGTGGTTGATTGTTTCCTTCAATTCATCGACAGTCCAGAAATGACGTGAGCAGTCGAGCATGAGTCCTCGGTAACCAAATACCGGTTTGTCCTGAATATTCAAGATAGGCAGTTCACCATCCACTGCCTTCAGAATCAACTGATGGAGTGAAGTCAAGCCGTGAACAGCTCCCCTCATATCGGCAGCCTTAATCACGATTTGTTTCTTTCCAATAGTCAGCGTATACGCTTCAGAAGTCAGACTAGCATCTTCCTGCACCTTCAAGACGGCTTCCTCAGAAGGGGCAACAGTCAGCGATGCAGTACGTTTCACATCAGCTGCAAAACTAGTGGCTGCTGCATTCCATCCATCGGGAACACTGATGGAAGTCAGCTGCTGAAGGCTGAAAGAACCATTTTGAATATCTACTTTCTCTACTGCTGGAATCAGTTCCACTTTCTCCACCAGTTTATTCTCGCATGCGCTCAGGACTAGCGCCACGATGGAAGCGAGTAAAAAGAATTTCTTCATGATACTTGCGGGTATTAGTTATTTATTTCTTGTTTTCTTTCTTTACCTTCCAGCTGCCTGCTGAAACCGGACTTGGCTGACCGTTGTCGCGTACGGCGATTGCTTTTACGGTTGCGCTATCTGTTACAGTGAATGGCTGTTCGTAGCGAGTAGAAGCAGTGGTAGGTTCGCTGCCGTCTAATGTATAATAAACAGGCGCGTTATCATAAGTAATCAAAGAAACAGTTGCTTCGTTGGTATCTTTCTTCGGTGCGAAGTTGACATTTGCTTCAAAGATATCCTGTTTGAAATGATAGCCGTGAGCAGTGTACACATCCAACTGATGCTGGAGGCGTTTCAAGAAACAGTCCAAGTTCTTCTTTTCTGGGTTGCTCCACTGCAATTCAGACAAAGCAGCCAGACGAGGCATCAACTGCCATTCCATCTTCAAACTGTCTTTAGTCCATTCGGTCCAGATACATCCCTGAGCACCGATGATATTTTCTTTTTCAGCAGCAGAGAGTTCGGCAGGACGAGTGTTGTAGTTGTAAACACGAGCCACGCTGTTCACACCACGCAATTCGTTCCAGTGAGGATTGCTGAAATACAAGTTCTGGATAGGACAAGTAATCGTCTTGTGACCCAACTGAGCCGAACGAACCGTTGCCTTCGGACTAGTCCAAGCCATTACAGTTGCCGATTTACCCGGATTACCATAAAGGATCTCATCCCAAGCCATCATCTTACGACCGTGAGCAGTGATAACCTTTTCCACTTCGCCCATGAAATAAGCCTGTAACTGATCCTCCTTCGAGTGCTGAGGAGTAGCCTTAATATGCAACTGGCGAATCTTAGCCTGGCATTTCGGACATTTTCTCCATTCGTCCTTCGGACATTCGTCGCCACCGATGTGGATATATTCAGAAGGGAATATATCGATGATTTCTTCCAACACGTCCTTAGCAAACTGCAGTGTCTTTTCGTTACCACCACAAAGAACATCAGTGAAGACACCAAAATGAAGCGGAATTTCATAAGGACCACCAGTACATCCCAGTTCAGGATAAGAAACCAAAGCAGCCAGCATATGACCCGGCATGTCGATTTCAGGGATAACCGTAATGAAACGTTCTGCAGCATAGCGAACAATCTCTTTCGCATCTTCCTGAGTATAATAACCACTTACTGGAATGTTATCATATTCCTTACCACCTCTCTTGATGATAGTACCCTTACGGTATGAACCAATCTTAGTAAGGTTAGGATATTTCTTGATTTCGATACGCCAAGCCTGGTCCTCAGTAAGGTGCCAGTGGAAGTAGTTGATATTGTGCATAGCTAGCATGTCAATCATCTCCTTCAAATAATCGACAGTGAAGAAATGGCGGCATACATCGACCATGAAACCACGGTATTCGAATGTAGGGTGGTCTTTCACAGTACCAGCAGGGATAGCAGCCAGTGCTGAAGCATCAGTTACAGGAAGTGCCTTGTGGATAGTCTGAATACCATAGAAGATACCCACCTCAGTGGCACCCTTTACGGTAATCTTATCGGCAGTAACCTGAAGTTCGTAACCTTCCTTTTCAGCAATTGATTCGTCCAGTGACAACTGGATGCTGTTTTTGTCGCCTTCAGTTCCTACGTTGACCACTGTACCAGTTACTTCTTTAATATAAGAAGCTAAGAAATTAGCTGTACGTTCCAATTTCTCGTTGCCCTGAGGGTAACAGATAGTAGTAGAAGAATTGATGATAAACGGAGCCTGACCTGTAGTTTGTGTCACTTCTTGTGGAAGAGGGATTACGTTCAAATTTCCTTCCACCACTTCATGTGATGTACATGCTGCCAATCCGAGCAACATGAATGAGCTGATAGCCCATTTCTTTAATGTCTTGTTCTGCATAAATAGAGTTGTTTTATAATCTACAAATTTAGTGATAATCATTGAGGTTTAATAATTTGTTCTCTATTTATTGTGAAATATATCAATATTGTCTGACTTATCTTGTTATAAACAACGGTTTAAGAAAGTTGTACCGGTGTTTAATGGTAATATTGGGGTAAAAGCATTATCTTTGAACGAATATTTGTGAATTAATAAACCTACGAATAGAATTATGAAAATCATGACTCTCTCTCGCTTGTGCAGACTGTCTGTACTGACGGTCCTTTTATGTATGGCAACAGCCACTTTTGCACAGAATGTAAAGCCTTTCGTGATTCCTGAACTTAAGGAATGGAAGGGTGGTAATGGAAATTTTGTTCCAGCTGAAACTCCCAAAATCGTTTGTGATACAGAGAATGCTGAGTTGTTGCGCGTGGCTCAACTTTTTGCTTCTGATTATGAAACCATGTTTGGTAAGAAACTGCAGATTGCTTCGAAGGGGGCTTCTACAGGCGACTTCAATTTCCGTCTGAAAAAAGATGCTAAGTTGGGAACTGAAGGTTATGCGCTGACTATCGGTAAAAAAGTTGCCGTGTCGGCTCCTACAGCAACCGGCGTATATTGGGCAACACGTACTTTGTTGCAGATGTCGGAACAGAACCAGAATCGCGAACTTCCTATGGGTGCTATGCGCGATTATCCTGACTATGGTATCCGTGGCTTTATGATGGACTGCGGTAGAAAATTCATTCCGATGTCGTACATGAAAGATCTGGTAAAGATGATGTCGTATTATAAGATGAATACTTTGCAAGTTCACTTGAATGACAATGGTTTCTTGAAACTCTTCCAGGGCGACTGGGACAAGACTCCTGCAGCCTTCCGTCTGGAATGTGATACTTATCCGGGATTAGCTGCCCGCGATGGACATTATACAAAGAAAGAATTCATCGACTTCCAGCGCGATGCGATGGCTCAGTTCGTTGAGATTATCCCGGAAATCGATGCTCCGGCTCACACTTTAGCCTTTACACATTATAAACCAGAAATAGGCAGCAAGGAATATGGAATGGACCACCTCGACCTGTTCAATCCAGAAACCTATAAATTCATGGACGGTCTGTTCAAAGAATACCTGGAAGGAGAAAACCCTGTATTCGTTGGACCAAAGGTTCATATTGGAACCGATGAATATTCCAATAAAGACCAGAAGGTAGTTGAGAAATTCCGCGAGTTTACCGACCACTACATCAAGGAAATAGAAAGTTACGGCAAGCAGGCTTGTGTATGGGGCGCTCTGACCCACGCCAAAGGAAAGACAGCCGTCAAATCAGAAAATGTCATCATGGCTGCCTGGTACAATGGCTACGCAGATCCAAAAGAAATGGTTAAGCAAGGCTATAAATTGATCAGCGTTCCTGACGGTATGATTTACATCGTTCCAGCAGCAGGCTACTACTACGATTACCTCGATACCAAGATGCTATACAACAAATGGACACCGGCTCACGTAGCCAATGTAGTCTTTGATGAAAAAGACCCAGCCATCCTCGGTGGAATGTTTGCCGTTTGGAACGACCACATCGGCAATGGTATCTCAGTAAAAGACGTACATCATCGTACATTCCCTGCCTTGCAGACCCTTTCAGCTAAGATGTGGACCGGAAAGAACGTCACTCTGCCGTTTGAACAGTTCGATGTTAAGCGTCATACATTGAGTGAAGCTCCAGGCGTGAACCAGATGGGTAAGATAGGCAATAAGCCAGCATTAGTATATGAAACAGCACAGCTGACATCTGGAATGAAGACTCCGTTTGCCGAAATCGGTTACGATTACACCGTATCATTCGACATAGTAGGAACAACAGAAGCAATGGGAACAGAACTCTTCCGTTCGCCAAATGCCGTATTCTACCTCTCAGACCCTATCTCAGGAAGCATGGGATTTGCCCGCGACGGATATTTGAGCACCTTCAACTTCCGCTTATATGAAGGCGAAAAAGCCCACATCGAAATTCAGGGTGATAATGAACGCACCCTCCTTAAAGTAAACGGAAAAGTTGTAGCCGATCTCTACAAAGAAGTTCACTACCACAACGAAGGAAAAGACAAGATGTACAAAGTACAGACCCTGGTATTCCCACTTGAAAAAGCCGGTCAGTTCAAGAGCCAGATAACCAATCTGAAAGTATATAACTACCGCTTGAAATAAGCAAATTGAACATAACACATAAAAGAAAGGTGTGTCTAAATTACAAAACATTTAGACACACCTTTTCTATATTTTACACAATACGATTCCTTTCAGAACCGCTACTTTCTATGCGACAAAAGCAAATTACTTAATTCGTCATAAACTTGAACTTAAAGTCGGTATACGACCAACTCTGTTTGCCTTCTGGAACGACTACTGTGCCTTTCTTCTTTCCAGAATCATCTACACTAACACTCAAAGTGATGCGCACATACTCACCCTTTTCATAGTCATAAGTCTCACCATCGTCATCATACAAACTAAAGCTACCCGGTTTCTCACCATAATGTCTGACCTCCAACGGATACTTCTTACCATCAATCTTCGTAATAGCAGGTCCCATAGGAACGATACCCCCATCTTTCACATAAACAGGAATCTTATCCAAGCCCGGTTTCATTGTGATGATTTCACTTTCTCCTACAAATTTACCTGTGTAGAAATCGTACCATTTACCCTTAGGCAAGATAACCGTTCTTTCTTTTTGTCCAGTAAACAATGGAGCAATCAACAAATTATCGCCTACCATATATTGATCTTTCACCTCTTTGCGTGTAGCCATTGCATACGGGTTGTCCGTACCATCCAGTTTACCAGCTATTACTTTAGTTTCGGCTGCATAACCCTCTATCAGATTCATGGCACGAGTAGGAGGTGTTCCGTAGAAAGCATAATCAGCAAAAGCCGTGTACAGATAAGGAATCAACTGCATACGTAATTTGGCCACCTCGTTGACCTGCTTGGTTACCTCAGGGAAAGACCATGGCTTAGTCCCATCTGCCCATGCATTCAGCATAGCCAGTGGCGAGAAGCAAACAGTCTGCATACGGCGCAACCACTCTTCTGCACTAGCCGACTTTCTCACTTCCGGAGTCCACAAAATACCGATGAACGAGCTGTTGATGAGTGCGGTGATGAAGTCGCGGTGATTATAATAATCGTTGTAAATTACATAAGGGAACGAAGATGTACCCGCATTAGAAGCTCTAACCAGACCATAGGTACGCTTATTCTGTTCTTTATACATCTGTGTAGTCAAGTTCTGCATCAATGCCCCATAAACCTGGCGCATCTGTTCTGCAGTGTGGTTAGAAGGGAATCTGGCAACATCAGGCCACAACCATGAGTCCCAACCATCATTTTCATCCATCTTATAACCACTCACACCCTTGGCCAACTGATGCTGCATGAAATGATTTTTTATAATCTCTCGTGCTTCCGGCATCGAATAGTCAGGTACGGAGCCACACCATACAGTATGAGAAGCAGTGTAAGGTTCTATTTTCTTATACAATTCGCCTTCTGGTGAGATATACGGATTAATCCACACATTCGTTTTAATGTGTTTCTTGTTCAGTTCTTCAATCAGATTTTCCGGTTCTGGGTATCGAGTTTTATCCCATTCGTATGTACAAGGATAAGATTTTGACTGCCATCCCGGTTCCAAACCGATGACACTTAAAGGGAAATCCCTCTTTTCAAATTCGGCAACCTCCTGTTTGACCTCTTCGGCCGTATATTTGGTTGGTACGCGCTGCCAGAAACCCAGACCCCATTTAGGAGGCAGTACACCGCCACCATTATACAAGTTAAATCTACGTACTACATCCATCATAGATGGTCCGGCAAACAATACTATTTCTACTCCTTCAGCAGGAATCAGGAATTCCAGATTATCAGAGTAAGGCTGAGCTGTCCATGAACGGTCCGTATTTCTATCACGAGCCACCGGAGAATTCTTACTGTCTTTTCGGACGCTTGTACCACACCAAACATCTACATAACGAGCTGCATTGATGAAGGCGCCATATCCACGAGAAGAAACGAAGAAAGGTACCGGAGCATGATTACGACCGTTGTCATTCGCACCATTGTAGTTGTCTACGTGTAAACGCATGATACGTCCACGCTTTTCAACTGACTTAAAATTTAATCCCAAGCCGTAAATTTGTTCACCTTTCTCAAGAGGGAAACGTACATATGTCTTATGATCCATCTCTTCGAAAGTGATCTCATCCAAAGCAAATGGAAGATCAGCAGCCCCCATTTTATTGATTGTTGCCAGTTTAGGCTGAACGGTCAACTCACTTAACAGATTCATTTCGTCAGGGTTCCCCACAGAAACTTGCCAGACTCCTTCGGCCTGTTTTTGACACTGAGCCGCCATTTCGGTATCGGTCACGCGTTGAGAACATGCCGTAAGCATGAGAAAGCCCAACGTTCCAAGTAGTATTTTCTTCATATTTATTTAAGTAATAGATTTCCCAAAGATATAATTAAAGAACCTTAGAAGTGCCTTATCATATCAGGCATGATTCCTATAATAAACGTTGTCAAAAATATAACAAAATAAGAGTTTTTACTATAATATTTGTTCAAAACAAATGAAACAATAATACGCTTAGTTAAAGTAAATTTCACAAATCAGCAAGATTATCTGGACAAAAACTATGAATAGAGATACATACAACATAAAATATAGGAACATACAAAAAATAGTAAAATAAATATAAGAAGTTATTAACCTAATACATGTATCTTTGTATGACGCTAAATCTAATAAACCATGCATATCCACAAGAGTTATCCTATCTTCATTTTACTCGTACTGTTTTGTACAAACTGGGGAAATAAAATCAACGGACAAGCTTTACATGAAAGCATGATATCCAAACGTTCCACCATACCGACGGTGGCTACCCAAAGCTTATCATTTACTCATCTCACTGTCGCCAATGGTTTTGCTGGAAATGCCGTATTCCATTCTCTTCAGGATTCGAAAGGATACATGTGGTTTGCCACCTGGAAGGGTCTGTATAAATACGATGGATTAAAGCTTGTGCCCGTTCAGCCAAGAGAAGGTGAAAATCCGTTGAAAATAACAATGCATCTGCTCCAAGATGACCGGCACCGTATCTGGGCCTTGACAACGAAACAGTTGGTTATCTGGAATACAGTGACTGAACAGATTGATACGTTGGATCTTACTCATCTGCCCAAACAACCCGATACCACAAAATTATTTTCTACCTTCTGTAAAGATACACATAAACATATCTGGTTGGGAGGGAAAGGATTACTATGCCGGTACGACCAGCAGCGTGACGAGATAACCGACTTTTCTTATTTGCTTCACGACATCCAGAGTAAGATTCAGACGATTTACTTAGACAAAACTGGACAATTGTGGATCTTAACCAAATCGGATGGCGTATTTAAGTTGCAGAAGCCCGAATACAATAGTCGGTCGAAAGAATCTAACCAGGAATACCTGCTGGTTAGGGATCCTTTATTAGCCTTCTTAAACCATCAAGTAGATATACTTTACCAAGATACAGCATTTAATTACTGGATTGCTGACGGGAATAGTATGTATTACCTAAAGCGTTCGGTTAATGCCGAGCAAGAATGGGAATGCATTGAATTTACAGACAATACGCAGGTACTTCCAGGAACAAAGCTTGTGGTCCATGCCTTCAATCAGCGTAAAAACACAATTTTTGCAGCTACCTCCAGCGGACTCTTTTCTTATGAGTTAGGAGCTGGAAAGGCGAAATTTCAAACAAGTCAGAAGAATCTGCCTAACAAATTAAATGCAAATAATTTGTATCATGTGTACGTGGATAAGGAAGACGGATTATGGATTGCTACATTCTCAGGAGGAGTGAATTACGCATCATCCACTTCCAATAATTTTAATTTAGAATCTGCTGTCAATCAAAAGATCAACCAGGAAGTAGTTAAATCACTGACTGAAGATAAGAATCATACTATCTGGATTGGTACGGAGACGACAGGGCTTTATTCGTGGGACCGAAAAACAGACCAAGTTGTCCCTTATTTGGGCAACCAGCACGCGAAATTTCAAGTTAATGCCCGCAATATTACAAGCCTTGCAACTAACGGTCAGTTTCTGATTGCCGGTTCGTACAGACTAGGAATGCATGTAATGGACCTCGCTGCGAATAAACAGGTTACATTTACCTCAGAGAATACATATCCTGATCCTCTTTCTAATATTATTTATTCGTTAGTAATAAAAGACAAAGAAACCATATGGGCAGGGACACAGGACGGACTATACCAAGTAAACTACGCTACCGGTGAGTCACACCATATCAAACAAATCAAGAATCCGGTTATGTGTATGGCAACCGATTGTTACCATAATATTTGGACCGCTTGTAAAAATGATGCAATCTACAAATATGATAACGAGAAGAAAATTTGTTCATTCATCATCAATTTAAAGAATCCAGGCTCATTTTTCAATACTTGTAGTACGCTAGCCTCCGATGGCGACTTCCTATACATTGGAACCAATCAAGAGGGTCTGTGGCGTTACCAGATTTCTACCAATAAGATGGAGAAAATCGAAAACCAAGAATTTGCGGGGAAAACGATTCAATCAATTGCTGTAGATGGAAGAATCATCTGGGTGGCTACCCAACAAGGCCTACTTGCATATGACAAGTACAACCTGTCGGTACAGATTTATGATAACCAGAACGGAGTTGGTTCGTTTTTCTTCAAACGGAACACAGGTCTCGTTACTGCCGATAAGAGTGTACTGTTTGGAACGATGAACGGCATCGTCTGCTTCAAGGGTTCCCAGCTCGAGAAGAACGATACCAAGCCTAAAGCGATTATTACGCAACTCACTATCATGGATCATCCCCTCGAAATTGGAAGTGAATACTCTCCCTTGGAAAAAGCGCTCCCATTCACCAAAAAGATTACTCTCAGAGAGGACATGCGTAATATTGAGTTTACACTGGCCTCATCCAGCTATAGCAAAGTACAAAGGAACCAATTCCAGTACCGCATGGATCCGTATGACAGCAAGTGGATTACAGCCAAAAATAACCTCGCCACATATACGAGTCTCCCTTCGGGTAATTATACCTTGAGAGTTCGAACCTCCCACGTACAAGGAATCTGGAGTGATGAAGAACGCATAACTATTCACGTAACCCCTTACTGGTGGAAATCGTTTCCCATGATTCTGGTGTACATACTCACCATTATCGGATTGTTCCTACTTATATTCCGTCGTTATCAGTTGAAAAAACGAACTGAAATTCGAGTCTTACAATATCAGAAAGAGAAAGATATTTTCCAAACAAAAATGGATTTCTTTACCTATATGGTACATGAATTACGAACTCCACTCACTTTGATCGTGGGACCACTTTCTAACATCATGAAAAAAGAAGGAAGTATCCAGGATGTACGTCCCGATTTAGAAGTAATGCAGCGCAATAGTCAGCGTTTGCTTTCCTTAACCAATCAGCTGATGGACTTCAGAAAAATTGAAGAGAAATCTTACAACATTCACTTGGGATATACCAATCTGAAAGAACTGGTACAGCAAGTGGTGGGCAACTTCTTATACCTTCATACCACTAAGGAAGTCCTTGTGGAACAAACCTATGCAGGCGACGACAACTGGGCACTCATTGACCGAGAAGCCCTCACAAAGGTACTCACGAACTTGCTCTCTAACGCCTATAAATTTACGAAAGATAGGATTGAAGTAGCTGTAACCCTAGCAGAAGATACCCAACATTGGAGAATCAGCGTGAAAGATAATGGTAACGGAATAGCTTTAAAAGAACAAGAAGTCATCTTTAATTCGTTCTATCAAGTATCAGAGAACAAACCAGCCGATTACATTGGAACCGGTATCGGACTTTTTGTTGTGCGCCACCTGATGGAACTGCAAGGAGGAAGTATTCAAGTCGTCAGTCAGCCAGGCCAGGGCGCCTGCTTCATTGCAGAAGTTCCCGTGGCCGATAGGACAACCACCCAACTGACTGAAAACCACAACAAGACAGAAGAAACCATGTTGGAAGAACCTGACATCGAACAGCTAGACGCCACTAGCGAAATACACCTATTGATTGTGGAGGACAACGTAGACATGTGCAACCACATAGCTTCCATCTTCAGCGCCTCTTACCAGACTGACGTCTGCCACAATGGACTTGAAGCCCTGAAACTGGTTACAAAGAAACGCTATAGTCTGATTATCACCGACCTGATGATGCCCGAAATGGACGGAATAACCCTGTGTAAAACCATAAAGTCGCAACTTATAACCAGCCATATACCAGTCATCATGCTTACCGCAAAGGCAGATGAAGCATCACAAGTAGAAGGCTATGGTGCAGAAGCCGACGGATACGTAGTCAAACCGTTCGTAGCCGAAGTACTCTTTTCACAAGTACAATCCATTTTGATTAATCGTGAACAACTACGCAATAAATTTTATAAAGACCCCAAGACTAAGCCAATTACATTATGTACCAATTCACTCGATGGGCAGTTTATATCAAAGATGAACAAATTCATCCTTAGCCACTTAACAGAACAAAACATAGAAATAGACACCATGGCATCAGAAATGGGATTGGGAAGAACGACATTCTATCAGAAAGTAAAGCAAGTAACCGGATTAACCCCCAATGACTACGTACGCACCTACCGACTAAAGAAAGCTGCATCTCTCATAGAAAGTGGTGAGACAAAAGTCATAGATATCTGTTACAGTGTAGGTTTCTCCTCACCGTCATACTTCTCAAAACGTTTTATGCAGCAATTTGGTTGTTTACCATCCGATTATATAAAGTGTTACAGCAAATAAGTTGCCGTTAAAAAATAAAGGAGACAGGTAAAGTCTCATCAAGACTTACACCTGTCTGCTTCCGTTTTTCATAGTTTATAACTTAAATCAATTACCAGCCTGGATTTTGATTGTTGATATTTTCATTTTCGTCTAATACAAAAGCAGGCAAAGGCCATAATTCGGTCTTACCATCCTGCCATTTAGAATCAGGAATGCTTCCCATAGTTTCCTTCTGAATACCCCAGCGGATAAGGTCCCATCCTCGGATATCTTCGAAAGCAAATTCAACGCGGCGTTCATGACGGATAGCCTGTCGCATTTCTTCCTGAGTATAAGAAGACTTAGTAGTCAAACCAGCACGGTCACGGATACGTTTCAACAAAGGAATAGCCTCATTCGTTTTACCCAACTCATTCAAAGCTTCAGCCCTGAAAAGGATAACCTCAGCATAACGCATGATGACATTGTTATTACCACACACTCTCATATCGCCATAATAAAGATTACCCTTCTTAATAGAATAAGGAGTAGGACCAAACTTAGTACCCATATCTTCAGTGTATTCAATAGTCTGACCACCAATCAGGAATTTTTCACCAGGAGAGAAGAATGTATACTGGAAACGTTTATCACCTTCTTCAAATTCGTCGACGATACTCTGGGTAACCTGCATCCATCCATAAGAAGAGTCGCGACCCAAGTTGACACCTCTCGGACTGAAATAGATAGTCTTCCAGTTCTTAGAATGTTCTGATGAATACTGTACTTCAAAGACAGATTCCTTATTATTCTTAGTATCATCGCGTCCTATTTTAGAGAAGTCGGCTAATAATTCATAAACACCTTCGCCCTCGAGCTGCATCACTTTACCAGCCCATTTTTCGGCTTCTGCCCAATTCTTCAACTGCAAGTTGACCAAAGAAAGATAAGCCATGGCAGCTCCCTTAGTTATTCTGCCTTTTTCTGAGCTAGGCCAATCCGAAGGTAGATTTTCTGCAGCAAAAGTCAAGTCGTCAATAATGAGATCATATACACTTTCTACCGACGCTCTAGTAGGATACAAGTCCTCAAGACTAGTATATTCTTTAGTAATCAAAGGCACACTACCATACAGTCTGACTAGGCGGAAGTACCAATACGCTCTAATGAAAGAAGCCTGTCCTAATACCTCATTTTTTACCTGTTCTTTGATTCCCATTTGAGCCACATTCCCCAAACAAGAATTACATCTTGAGATACCTTTATATGCAGCCTTCCATACTCCTCTGATGGCTTCATGGTTCTCGTCAAATTTGAACGTATTTAACAAACCAGTCCAACCCAAGAACTGATGAATATCGTCCGACTGGATATCGCCCACAGGGTCCAATCCCTGAGCCCAGAAATCAGAAGGATTTTGCAACTGACGATAGCAAGAAGTACCTGCTTTAATAGCATCGGCTTCTGTCTTATAGAATGACCCTGGAGTTACAGAGCCAAAAGGTTCCTCTGTGAGGAAATCTGAGCAGCTACTAAATAGCATAGGTAGCGCAGCTGCCATTAAACAAGTTGAAATATATTTTTTTATCATGGCTATTAGAAATTAAGATTTACACCCAATGTATACGTACGTGGCTGTGGATAAGAGTCACCCCATGAGTTATACTCTGCAATACTAGCAATTTCTGGATCGATACCCTTAAACGGTGTAAGGGTCAAAAGATTCTGTCCTGCCAGGTATACACGAGCCTGCATCTTGTTCTTAAATTTGAATGTGTAACCTAAAGAAATATTCTTTAAACGGAAATAATCGGCATCTTCCATCTGGAATGTTGAGATATCCTGGTATTCACGACCATAAACTACAGCCGGATATTCATTACTTGTACCAGGACCATGCCAGCGATTTAACCAAATCTTGTTTACGTTTCTGAAGCCACTAAGTGCTTGTTTACCACCGTATAAGCCCCAGAATAAGTCTTTACCAAAGTCGCCTTGCCAGAACATAGAGAAGTCCCAATTCTTATACTTCATGTTCAAGTTTACGCCCAAGGTAGAATGAGGCATTGCTTTACCGATGTACGTTCTATCTTCGTCGTTAATTACACCGTCATTATTCAAGTCTTTGAATTTCAGGTGTCCTGGTTCTGCTTTACCCCATTTAGGAGAATTAGCAACTTCTTCTTCGGTCTGATAAACGCCTTCTTGGATAAAACCATAGATTGAGTTGATAGGATGTCCTATCGCACTACGAGCTTTCACGTGGCCTGCATATTCATGATTCAAAAACTCCTGACCTGATAAAAGATCGGTAACTTCGTTGTGGTTATAACCATATATAACTGCAGCATTCATCCACAAGTCTCCAAATGAGTTGTTGTAACGCAATTCCATTTCAAAACCGCTGTTGCGTACCTTACCAGCATTTACTGTAGGTGAGCCCTTACCAACTGTTGACGGAATAGGATAGCCAAGTAAGATATCCTTAGTATTCTTTATGTAATATTCAGCTACCATAGATAAGGTATTGTTGAACAAACCTAAGTCTATACCAATATTGGTGATAGTAGTTGTTTCCCATTTAATATTAGGGTCAATCAAATTCACTGAAGAGACACCAGGACTACGCTGTGTTCCATCACCGAATAAGTACCACTGATTTACATCCAACTGGTCGGCAAATGAATATAGACCAATTTCCTGGTTACCCAGAGAACCATAGCTGGCACGAAGTTTCAAGTTTGAGATCCAATCGATATCTTCCATGAATTCTTCTGAACGGATACGCCATGCCAAAGATCCTGATGGGAATACACCGTAACGGTTGTTTTTACCAAAGCGTGAAGAACCATCCACACGGATATTGAATGATGCCAGGTAACGTGAATCGTAATTATAGTTGATATTACCAAGGTACGAAACCATCGACCAACGATTCAATCCACCTGTTGCACGCCAGTCGCGCTGACCTGCACCTAGAATCTGCATATTCTCTTCATCGGTCAAGAATCCTCTTGCCTCACCATTGATGTCTTTCTTCTGACTAGCCTGCATAGAGAAACCGGCCATTGCATCGATGTGGTGTTTACTGAAGTCTTTGTTAAAGTACAACAAATAGTCATTCTGCCATGTATAACCCAAACGCATGTTGTCATACAATACCTGATCAGAGAATTCTGTCCATTCTCCAGGAAGTGTAATGCGAGGGAAATAGTTGCGGTTATTATTTGCAGCAAAGTCGATAGCACCTGTTACTTTAAATTTCAAGCCATCAATAATCTGATATTCTGCATACATGTTGGCCAATGCGCGCCACATGCTTGATTTGTCTGCTTTAGCAAGTTCAGAAAAATAAGCAGGGTTTAGTCCACCTTCGCCTGCTTCATCAGGTACGCCCCATGTTCCGTCTTCATTCTTAACTGGCATGGTAGGAGGCGCAGTCATAGCAAAGCCAAGCGCATTAGAGTTGCCAAAAGACTGATTCCAAGTTAATGTAACTGAGTTACCCACTTTCAATTTTGAATTAATTTTAGCATCGCCATTGAAACGGAAGCTGGCACGATCATAACCTGTATTGTTCACCAAACCACGCTGAGTATAATAAGTACCAGACATATAATAGTTGGTCTTATCAGTAGCCTGTGAAAAGTTTACATTATATTCTTGCGTAGTACCTAATTGAGTAACAGCATCTACCCAGTCTGTGCCTGCACCGTAGAATGAAGCATCATTAGTAAATACCGGATTCTTTTTCGCATTCACGCATGCTTCATTCTGCAACATAAGGTAGTCTTTCACGTCCAGCATTTCATAGTTCTTCATCATGGTCTGAACAGAAACGTAAGCATTGACACTTACTTTACCCTTTCCTTCTTTACCGCGTTTTGTTGTTAATAGGATGACACCGTTTGCAGCACGTGAACCATATATAGCTGCAGATGACGCATCTTTCAATACGCTTACTGATTCGATATCGTTCGGGTCAAGGGTTTCAATTCCGTAGTCAACAGCCTGTCCGTCGACAACCAGCAACGGGTTGTTTTTAGCATCATTACCCAACGTACCGACACCGCGGATGCGAATTTTAGAGCCAGCACCAGGAGCACCGTTATTCTGTGTAATCTGAACACCGGACAAGTGACCTTTAATCATAGAAGAAACAGAGTTGGTCTGGATATCACCCAAATCATCAGGCTTAACAGAACCTACAGCACCAGTTAAGTTTACTTTTTTCTGAGTACCATAACCAACAACTACAACTTCCTCTAAAGCTTCAGAATCTTCTTTCAAGGTAATGGTGAGAGCTTTTGCAGAAGTGATTTTTATAGTTGTATCTTTATAACCGATGTAAGAGATTGCTAATGTAGCACCTTTTTCAACATTCAATGAAAAGTTGCCGTCTAAATCGGTAATAGAACCATTTGTTGTTCCTTTTACTAGAACGTTTGCACCAATAACAGGATTACCGTTTTGGTCAATTACTTTACCATTAATGGTGAGAGTTTGCAGGACACTTGCATGATTTTCTACATGAGGTATAGAAAGACTCTCAACATTTGCCCAGCCATAGCCGACTGTAGCCAATGCCATTGAGGCACTAAGTGCAAATCTACGAGTGGATAGGCACCAGTTCGCGTTTTTCTTTTTCATAAAATTATAGTTTAACGCTTGCAAATTTATAGTGATTAAATCTGAACTGAAGTCATAAAAATCTTTATATTTATTGGGATTATCCAATCAGTATAGAGTGTTTTCCCATTATGTTGTTGTTGTCTTGTGAACAATCGTTTCCTTCCGTATGTATGTTGTATTTGTTGTGTAAGAGTCTTTAGATCAGTACTCTATGCGATTTATGAACAAATATGTTCTGAATCTTTATTATAGGTCTGTATATTCCCTTTTTCCGCTTCCCCCATAACTTTATATTTAGTTTCTGTAAAGCCTATGTAAACGGAATAAGAGACAGGGTTGCCCTATTTTCAGAAGAAAACTAGCACGCTCCCTGATGCTTTTCTTAGATTATAATAGTAAAAGAATGTCTAAACATGCAAAATCTGTATAATCGTTTTAGTAGTATTCTATTTAAATTAGCTATCTTTGACCAAATGTACTAGCATGATGCTGAATTTGTGAAAATTCTGTACTTATAAGATGACTAATGATAGAATATTTACTATAAAGAACACTAATATTTATGTTTAATTTAAGATCTTTACTAACGATAGTTGTAATCGCTCTTACATTACAGAGCGTAGCTAAAAATGAAAAACAAGTTATTCCGCTGCCTACACAAGCGCAACTTACCTGGCAGGATGCTGAACTGGTAGCTATTTTCCATTATGACTTGCATGTATTTGATGGAAAGAGGTATAATCAGGCTTATAATCGCATTACGCCTATTCCGGATATTAATATTTTTAATCCTCAGCAGTTGGATACCGACCAGTGGATTCGTTCTGTGAAGGCTATGGGAGCTAAGATTGCAATCTTAACAGCAACGCATGAAACAGGTTTTGCTCTTTATCAGTCGGATGTTAATCCTTATTGCTTGAAGGCTGTAAAATGGAGAGATGGTAAAGGTGATATCGTTCGTGATTTTGTAAACTCTTGTCGTAAGTATGGTGTGAAACCTGGTCTTTATATCGGTATCCGTTGGAACTCATTCTTAGGAGTTCATGACTTTATGATGCCGAAGGATGGAACCAAATTCCAAGAAAATCGTCAGCAGTTTTATAATAAGATGTGTGAGGGCATGACTGAAGAATTAATGTCGCGTTACGGCGATTTAGCTATCGTTTGGTACGATGGTGGAGGACATGGTCCTGAATTGGGTGGAGCCGATATCCTTCCTGTTGTAGAAAAATATCAGAAGAATATCATTTTCTATCATAATAGTCAGCGTGCCGACATTCGTTGGGGTGGTTCTGAATCGGGTGTAGTAGATTACCCATGTTGGAGTGGCTATCCTTATCCATACTCTCACTCTAAGAATCAAAAGGAAATCTTCAATGATAATTTCAAGCTTCTCAAGACCGGTGAAGCAGATGGCAAGTATTATATGCCAGCTATGTCGGATGCACCATTAAGAGGCTATAAGGGTCGTCATGAATGGTTCTGGGAACCTGGTGATGATGCACATGTATTTCCTTTGAAAAATCTGATGACGATGTATATGGGTTCAGTGGGTCATAACTCTTCACTCATTTTAGGTGTAACTCCCGACGCACGTGGATTGATTCCTGATGTAGATGTACAGCGTATGAAAGAATTTGGTCAGGAAATTAATCGTCGTTTCGGTAAATCTGTTGCTGCTACAAATCGGAAAGGTAATAAGTTGAATTTGAAACTTCAGCAGTCACAAACAATTCATGCTGTCTGCTTAAGCGAGGACATAACACAGGGCGAACGTGTTCGTCAGTTTGTAATAGAGGGTAAAGTAGACGGCAAATGGATGCAACTAGTGGCAGGAAATTGTATCGGACACAAATTTATTAAAGAGATTACACCGGTAGAAGTTTCGGCAGTGCGACTGAAAGTCGGCAAATGGGTAGGTGATAAACCTTTAATTTCTGATTTCTCGGTCTATACTTATTAATGGCGATAGCTAGCGGTCAATGATAAAAAGTAATTACAACATGAATCTATTCAAGAAAATCACGATTTCATTTACGGCTTTGTTTGTTTGTGCATGCACAGCAACCGAAGACGAAAAAATGTATTCATTATGGTATGACCAACCAGCAGAAAAATGGTTGCAGGCATTGCCTGTGGGTAACGGACGTCTGGGTATGATGCCCGATGGTGGTGTGGATAAGGAACTGGTAGTTCTGAATGATAAAACGATGTGGGCTGGTGCTGTTGACGACAACGGGAACCCGGAAGCTGCAGCTTCATTGCCTAAGATTCGTGAATATTTGGCTAAGGGGAATAATGTTGCGGCTCAGGAGTTGATGTACAAGACTTTTGTACCGGCTAATCTTCCTGTTACTGGAGGGTCTTTCGGAAATTTCCAGATTCTTGGTAATCTGAATTTGGAATATAGTTATAAGCATGCTGATGCTCCTGTTACTGCTTATGAACGTGGCCTTAACTTGAAAAAGGGTTGGGTGGAGACGTCGTTTACTAAGCAGAATAAGTTTAAGAGAACGTATTTTGTTTCTCGCTCTGCAGATGTGATGTTGATTCACATGCAGGCGGAGAATGGCGACTTGGCTTTTAGGGCTCAGTTGAACCGTCCGGAAAGAGGGACTGTGCGCGCTGAGGCTGATTGTATGGTCATGGAGGGTAGTCTTCATAGTGGCATCAAAAATATGCCTGGGTTGAATTATCAGACTAAGTTGGCTGTTGCTGCTAAAGGTGGTAAGGTTAGTTATAGTGATGAAGGCTGTCGGGTTGAAGGGGCTGATGAGGCTGTGCTGGTAATCTCTACGGCAACTGACTACAAACGACCAGACTATAAGGCTGATGTAGATGTCTTGATGGGTAAAGCATTGAGGGACGATATCCAAGACTTGAAAACTGCATACCTGCAAGAATACAGCGAACTGTTTAATCGTGCTCAGATGCGTATAGGTAAAGGTATGGAAACCCCTGAGGCTGAGCGCTATTGGAATATGCCTACAGATAAGCGTTTGCAGCATTTCCAGCAGGTAGATGATCCTTCGCTTGCTTCTCTGTATTACAGCTTCGGACGTTATATGTTGATTAGCTCAACCTGCCAGGGTCAGCTGCCTGCTAACCTTCAAGGATTGTGGGCAAATACGATTGCCACTCCTTGGAATGGAGACTATCATCTAAATATTAATGTACAGATGAATCACTGGTTTGCCGAATCGGGCAACTTGTCTGATTTGCATCTGCCATTAATAGAACTAACAAAAGGACTGGTAAAAAGTGGTGAGGCATCAGCCATGTCATTCTATGGTAATGATGCCAAAGGCTGGGTGGCACATATGAAAACCAATGCCTGGAACTTTACGGCACCAGGACAACATCCGTCATGGGGAGCCACTAATACGGGTGGGGCTTGGCTTTGTGCACATCTCTGGGAACATTATTTGTATACACTCGATACCGATTATCTCAAAGAAGTGTATCCGGTACTAAAGGGTGCAGCCGAATTCTTTATGTCTACTATGATGATTGAGCCATCTCATCAATGGTTGGTAACAGCTCCTTCGTCTTCTCCTGAAAATCGATTCATAGCCGAAGACGGAAAAAGCCACGTCAGCGTATGTATGGGACCAACTATGGACAACCAGCTGGTCAGAGAACTGTTTGGCAACGTGGTTGAGGCTTCACGAATCTTGAATTGTGATGCCGAATTCAGTAAAACCCTGGAGGCTGCAATGGCTCAACTTCCTCCACACCAGATTAGCAAAGAAGGTTATTTGATGGAATGGCTGAAGGATTATAAAGAAACAGACATTCATCATCGTCACATCTCTCATCTCTATGGCTTGTATCCAGGTAATCAGATATCACTTCTGCGCACCCCGGAATTGGCTGAGGCTTGTCGCGTAACTTTGAATCGCCGTGAAGGAAATGTGGGTGCAGGCGATATTGGTTGGAGCCTGGCTTGGAAGATGAATTTCTGGGCACGTCTGGGCGACGCCGAACATGCTTATCAGATGTTTAAGTATCTGATGAGTCCGCGTTTCGACGAAAAGAAGCGCGTGGGTATTACTTCTGAAAATTTGTTCTGCTCATGTTCCGGATTTTATCAGATTGATGGTAATATGGGTGGCGCTGCAGGTATTTCCGAGATGCTGCTCCAAAGTCAGGATGGATTTATTCATTTTCTTCCTGCATTGCCGAAAGCTTGGGCTGATGGTGAGATGAAGGGCTTCAAAGTTCGTGGTGGAGCAACGGTGGATTTTGCCTGGACTGAGGGAAAACTTTCTCAGGCTTCTCTTATCGATAATAAAGCGCATCCTTATGTAGTATTGGTACCTGCATCAGCCAAGAAGGTTTTGGTAAAACAAGGAGGTTCTAACCAACAGTTTGCTGGTGAGAAATCTATAACACTCAATTTGAAACCGAATGATAAAGTGGAATTAAGTTTCTATTATTAAGATGCAAATCGGTTAATATGAAATAATGATTACTATTGTATCCGTAAGAGACAAAAATCTTTCTTTCGGGCCTTATACAATATAAAACCTTATACAATATAAATATGAAACAAAAATTTCTTTTGTCGGGCTTATTATTAGCAGGTCTGACTTCTTGTGAGAAAGCTCAACAACAGCCTAATATAATTATGTTCCTGGTTGATGATATGGGATGGCAGGATACTACGGTACCGTTCTATAACGACCAGTTGAGCGACTTGAACCGTCGTTTTCATACTCCTAATATGGAACGTATGGCTAAACTGGGTGTTCGCTTTACTGAAGCTTATGCCTGTGCTATTTCATCGCCTACACGCTGTAGCCTGATGTCGGGTATGAATGCAGCCAGTCACCGTGTAACCAACTGGACGCTTGAGTTGAACCAAAGTACCGATGCGCCAAGTAAGACGTTGGATCTCCCTGAATGGAGTTATAACGGCATTCAGCCAGACAGTACAGCGGGAAAGATACCTCATTCAACAGCTATAACAGCCCTTCCTCAAGTCTTGAAAGACCACGGATATCACACCATACACTGTGGAAAAGGACATTTTGGTGCCCGTCACACACCGGGAGCTAATCCGTCGACTATGGGATTTGATGTCAATATCGGCGGCGGTCCAAATGGAGCTCCTGGAAGTTATCTCGGAACGGAGAACTTTGGTAAGATTAAACAATTTGCCGTGCAGGGATTGGATAAATACCACGGAAAGGACGTCTTCCTAACTGAGGTACTTACACAGGAAGCTATCGCAGCCATGGAGCAGTCAGTAGCTGCTGAGAAACCTTTCTATCTGTATATGTCGCATTATGCTACCCATTCACCTTATGATGAAGATAAACGTTTCTCTGGCAATTACTGGGGCAAATACGATGAACATTTGAAAGATACACTTGATCGTAATGAAGTATGCTATGCTTCACTGGTTGAAGGAATGGACAAGAGTTTGGGTGACATCTTAGACTACCTGGAAAGCAATCCAGAAGTTGCTAAGAACACCATTCTGCTGTTCATGTCGGACAATGGCGGACAAGGTCTGACCAACCGTCGGCAAGGTATTGCTAACCGTTCGATGAACTATCCGGCACGTGCAGGAAAAGGATCGGCCTTCATGGGCGGTGTGCGTGAACCAATGATGGTCTACTGGCCAGGTGTAACCCAGCCTAACACACAGACCAGCCAACGTGTTATGATAGAAGACTTCTATCCGACCATCCTCGAAATGGCCGGCGTGAAAGATTACAATACAATCCAGCGTATAGACGGTGTCAGTTTTGTAGATGTGTTGAAGCATAAAGAAGCACGTCATGACCGTTCTATCGTATGGCATTTCCCAAATCTGTGGGGAGAGACACAGAACACAGAAGAGGGCTATGGTGCTTATTCATCTATCTTGAAAGGCGATTACCATCTCATCTATACCTGGGAAACTCGACAACTCCGTCTGTATAATGTAAAAGAAGACATAGCAGAAATGAACAATCTGGCTGCAGCAATGCCAGAAAAAGTTGCCGAACTTTCCAGTGAACTGACCCAGTATCTGAAAGAAAGAGATGCCCAAAGACCAAGTCTGAAGTCGACAGGTCACCTCATTCCTTATCCTGGAGAATAAGCAAAAACAGTCCGGACGGAAAAGTTTGATTGATTACATAGTAGGCAGAATCCCCCACCATCTGCAGTAGGTTCTGCCTACTTTTTTGTCCGTAGAATCATAAAAGATGTTAAATAATGTTATATCGTTAATAGTCAAACAGATAAGAAACGCCCCATTTAGCCATTCAAAACCCACCAAAATATTCATAATCAGTACAATTTTAGTTCTAAAAGAGGTCATTTTAGCCCCTTTTACCTCCAAATCATATTATAATAGTATAAAATGAGAATATAATTTTGTGTAGCGATAGATTTTTTATACCTTTGCATCCGAGATGGAAGAAAGGTGGAGGGGCAATTAAGCTCCTTTTTTTGTTCTTAATAGTTAATAAATGATAGAAAAAAACGT
>SAMEA104404106__coassemble_257_pt1 | contig 60656 bp, 51 predicted proteins | sample SAMEA104404106__metabat2_low_PE_044 | metagenome-assembled genome bin SAMEA104404106 (sample SAMEA104404106) | Balaenoptera acutorostrata
ACTTTTTAATGCTTTAGAGCACTTTTTTATAGTTTTCCCCGGTTAGTAGATTATTTTGTTCTGTTTCCTGCAGCTTTTCCTGAATTAGTTACTTAGTTATAAGCGCTGCAATTCCTTGTAGAGACGCTGCACAGGAAGTCCCATGACGTTGAAGTAGGAACCTTCTATCTTGGATACGCCTACAAGGCCTATCCATTCTTGAATTCCGTATGAACCGGCTTTGTCATAAGGCTTGTAGTTCTCGATGTAGTAATCGATTTCTTCGTCGGTCAACTTGTCGAAGGTGACGTTAGTAGTTACGGCGAAGGTGTGCTGGATGTTTTTGGCCATAATGGACACGCCAGTTATGACTTCGTGCCAGCAGCCTGAGAGGAGACGTAGCATTCTGCGGGCGTCTTCTGCGTCGGTTGGTTTGCCTAGGACTTCACCTTTTACGTGGACAATGGTGTCGGCGGTAATGATGAGGTCGTTGTCGGCCATCGTTGCACGATAAGCTTCAGCTTTCTTTGCTGCTATGTGCATAGGAATGGCCTGACCTATGAGTTCAGTAGGGTAGCTCTCGTCAATTCCTGCAAGGACTTTTATCTCGTATTTCAAACCGAGACTGTCAAATAGTTCGCGTCTGCGTGGTGAATTGGAGGCTAGAATGATGTGGTAGTCTTTTAAATTTTCTAACATTTTTCTTATCTTTTTACGTAAACCTATTTATTCTATGCGTGTTTTACCATCCGAAGGCTTCACCGTGTGTCATCCATTTGCCTTGTGCACGGAGGACTTGTTCGATGACGTCTCTGCCGCAACCGTATCCGCCTTCTTTGTGTGAGATGTATTTGCAGATGCTTTTTATCTCGGGGCAGGCATCGGCGGGACAGCAGGGGAGACCTACCATTTTGAGGACTTCGTAGTCTGGAATGTCGTCGCCCATGTAGAGTACTTCTTCTGGTTTGAGATTGTATTTTTTCAGGAGTTCTTCATACTGTACGGTTTTGATGGCCGCGCCGAGGTAGATATCCTTGACACCCAACTTTTCGTATCGACAGCGTACGGCTTCGGTCTTTCCGCCGGTAATGATGGCGATGTGAAGACCGCATTTTACGGCGAACTGGATGGCGTAGCCGTCTTTTATGTTGACGGTGCGGATGGGGTCGCCATCAGCGCTCATCTGGATGGTTTCGCAACTTAAGACTCCATCGATATCGAAGAAGATGGCCTTGATTTTGGTCAGATCATAATTTATCATAGTTCTAATATTTTACTTATTGTTGCTTTGCTGATAGTGTACGATGTGCTGGCTCAGCATTTTGTAAATTTCTGCTACTACTGGATCGTTTAATTCTGTATCTTGTAGCAGCAGATTTTCTTGTTTCTGCATCACGTTCAAGTCGTTGCGTTGGGCGGGACCTGTCTGTGCTTCTTTCGGATTTAGCAGGTGGATCTTCCTCGCAGTCTCATCTATGAGTGGAAACATGGATGAAAAGGGGAGGTCGTGGGCTTGCAGTAGCTCGTTGCAGATGGCGTACATGTGATTGGTGAAGTTACAGGCAAATACAGCCGACAGATGGAGGTATTTGCGCTGGTCGGAAGTGACTTCGTACACATATTTGCTGATCTGTCCGGCGAGTTGTTTTAGTAGTGCTGCATCTGTCGACGTGTTGGCTTCGATAAAGAAATGTACTTGGTCGAAGTCGACAGCGCGTGTCTTGCTGAACGTCTGCATGGGATAAAAAACGCCGTATCGGTGGGTGAGTCCTTCCCAAATGTTCATAGGAACGCTGCCTGCTGTGTGAACGAATAGGGCTTGAGGATTGCGCTTGACTAATTGTGGTAGTATTTCGTTCTGTACAGAATCTTTGAGCATTACGATGTAGAGATCGGCGGTTGTAAGGACTTCCTCGATGTGGGTGGTCCAATCGCTGTTCAAGTATTTGGCTAAAGTAGTTGCCGATTCCTCTGTTCTGCTGTAGACTTGCAGTATCTGGTGGTTGGCCTTAGTGAGGGCCTGTCCCAGATGTGTAGCTACATTTCCGGCTCCGATTAAAACAATTTTCATATTGCTGTTTCCTCTTTCTTTTTTTGTCAACTCTCTTACTTATTTGACTTATTTCCCGCCGAATTTGTTGATATGAATCTTTTCCCATTGCAGGCGGTCTTCGTTGAATGGTTTACGTTCCATTCCTTTATGTCCTAAGGCTACGATGGATAAAGCCTGCAGATGAAGTGGAAGTTCTAAAACTTCGTGCACATACTCGTTGGATGGCATTCCTTCCAGGGTCTGGCGTTCGCGAAGTTGTATCCAGCAACTGCCCAGTCCGAGGTCTTCTGCCTGAAGTTGTATATAAATGGAAGCGATGGCAGCATCTTCAATCCAAACGTCGCTGATGAGCGGGTCGGCTACCACGGCGATGGCAAGTGCTGCATCTTTCAGAAAAGAGGAACCCATCTGCTTGCAGCCGGCTAGTTTTTTCAGTGTTTCTTTATCGTCAATTACGATAAACTGCCAAGGATTTAGACCTTTTGAAGAGGGTGCCATGAGTCCGGCTTTAAGCAGACTGACCACTTCTTCTTGGGTGAGTTCTTCCGATGTGAACTTGCGCATGCTGCGTCTGGTACGGATGAGTTCGCTGAATTTTTCCATTATATTATTATTTTAGGTTGCAAAATTACGCAAAAAAAAGTAGAATTGGCTTATTTATAGGCTTATTCTTTTATATAAGGACTTTGTCTTCATACTTTTCATTTCTTTTGTTATATTTGCATGTGGCGTAGGTGGTTTGTACTAGTCTAGAAGGAACAGTATGGCATCATATGTCCACTTTATGGAAACTTATATTATAATGGCTATCCGACTAACTACATATCATCATGCCGATGAGGTTCCTGTACTTCCTGGTACTAACCTTTTTCATTCGGTTGAACTGTTCCAGATTCTGGAACGGGCTACTGGCTTTGCGCCTCGGATGATAGTGGCCTTTGAGTGGGAAAAGCCGGTGGGCAAGTTGCTCGTGTCTACACGGCAGATTCTGTCGTGGACGGATGTTTATCAGAAGGCGATGATATATGGAACGGGCGAGTATTTCAATACATCGCGTAAGCCAGATGAAATATTTGCTGAGATTCTGCCCTACCTGAGTGCGCAACTGGCAGATAAGGTATTTATGATAGAGTTTCGTAATCTAGAGGAACCTTTGTTTGGTTATCGCTATTTTCGAGAAAATCGCTTTTTCCCGGTACGTTGGCTGAGGGTTCAGAATTCGATTCATCACGAGGTAATCGATAAGTGGATGAGCGCGAAACGCAGAAAGCATATCCAGCAGGGGCTGGAGAATGGAGTTGTGCTAGGTGTGGTGGAAAGCGAGGAAGAATTAAGAGTGTTCTTCCGGATGCTGAAGCATTTCTATCAGTCGAAGTTCAGCAGATTCATGCCAGACATGAATTTCTTCGAGAGCTTGTTTAAATACAAAACCGACAAGCATCTATCTGAGATATTCACGGTAAAGTATAAAGGAAAGATCATAGGTGGTGCGGTGTGCTTTTTCTCTGATTCCACGGCATATCTTGTGATGGCGGGAGGATTGCGCAAGAGTTATCCTATGCTATACCCCAATGTGCTGGCGGTATGGAATGCCATGACGTATGCGCGTGAACATGGATACAGACATTTTGAATTTATGAACGCGGGACTCCCGTTCAAGAAGTTTGGTTATCGCGATTTTATTCTCCGTTTCGGTGGAAAGCAGTTTGGAACTCGCAGGTGGTTTCGATTGAGATGGGAGTGGCTGAATAAACTTCTGGTTAAATTTTATGTATAGCACTTTAAATGTTTCCCTTTGCTGTTAGTCTTTTTGTATTCCGTAAATGTCTGCAATTTGTAATCCCGACGTTGCTAGAATGCTGCTACAACTTGCAAAAAGATGTTTTTAACCGTTTAAGCGGGGTTAAAACATGAATTTGTCGAATATATTTTGATGAATATTTCGTTTTTTACAACAATTTTTCTTTTCTTTGTGAGAGGATTTTGGCTATACGTGGCGAGTTGTCGCGAATGATAAAGCCTGCATCCGTTAACCTTTAAATCTGTAATTGTATGAAAATATCTCACATTGAACATTTGGGTATTGCTGTTGAAAGCATTGAAAAAGCCCTTCCTTATTATGAGAATATTTTAGGTTTAAAATGTTATAACATTGAGACAGTTGAGGATCAAAAAGTCCGTACGGCTTTCTTGCAGTGTGGCGGTACCAAATTGGAACTGCTGGAACCTACATGTGCTGAAAGTACCATTGCTAATTTTATCGAGAAACGTGGCGAGGGGGTGCATCACGTGGCATTTGCAGTTGAAGATGGGGTGGCTGAGGCTCTTGCTGAGGCTGAAGAAAAAGGTATTCGTCTCATTGATAAAGTTCCACGCAAGGGAGCTGAGCAGTTGAACATCGCGTTCTTGCATCCTAAGTCTACGATGGGCGTTTTAACTGAACTTTGTGAAAAAAAATAATAATATGCTGATGATAAGTTCTTCTTATATGTTGGGGTTGCGCAGCTAGTTTTTAGTGGAAGTGGAGAGTCTGTTGGCCGTAGTGCTTTTTCAGATTCTTCACTTTTATTGTTTCTAGTATGCTATTGTTTCTCTTCTGTAAGGTTTCAGAAAGTGGAAAAAAGGAAGGAAATATAAGCTCATCCTATAAGTGGAACTTCTCATTTGTGAAATTTTTAAAATAACTTAAACAAACTATGAGTAACCAACTTGAAAAAGTAAAAGAGCTTATCCAGTTGCGCGAGAAAGCGCGTTTGGGTGGCGGTGAAAAAGCAATTGAGAAGCAGCACGCTAAGGGTAAATATACGGCTCGTGAACGCATCGCCATGTTGCTCGATGAGGGCAGCTTTGAGGAGATGGATATGTTCGTGGAACATCGCTGTACTAATTTTGGAATGGAGAAGAAACATTATCTAGGTGATGGTGTGGTAACGGGCTGTGGTACTATCGATGGTCGTCTGGTTTATGTGTTTGCACAGGATTTTACAGTCTCGGCTGGATCGCTTTCTGAAACGATGTCGCTGAAAATTTGTAAGGTGATGGATAAGGCGATGAAGATGGGTGCACCGTGTATCGGATTGAATGATTCGGGTGGTGCGCGTATCCAGGAGGGTATCAATGCGCTGGCTGGATATGCTGAGATTTTCCAGCGTAATATCCTGGCATCGGGCGTGATTCCGCAGATTTCGGGTATCTTTGGTCCGTGTGCCGGTGGGGCTGTGTATTCTCCGGCGCTGACCGACTTTACGCTGATGATGGAGGGTACGTCTTATATGTTCCTGACTGGTCCGAAGGTAGTGAAGACGGTTACAGGAGAGGACGTGACTCAGGAGAATCTGGGTGGTGCGAGTGTGCACTCTACTCGTTCGGGCGTAACGCATTTTACTGCTGATACAGAGGAGAATGGTTTGGCGCTGATTCGTCAGTTGTTGAGTTATATGCCGCAGAATAATATGGAGGAACCTCCTTATGTGGAATGTACAGATCCGGTGGACCGTTTGGAAGATAGTTTGAATGAGATTATTCCGGACAGTCCGAATAAGGCATATGATATGTATGAAGTGATAGGTGCTATTATCGATAATGGTGAGTTCCTTGAGGTGCAGCGTGAGTATGCTAAGAATATCATTATCGGATTTGCGAGATTCAACGGCCAGTCGGTGGGTGTTGTGGCTAATCAGCCTAAGTTCCTGGCGGGTGTGTTGGACTGCAATGCTTCACGTAAGGCTGCTCGTTTTATTCGTTTCTGTGATGCGTTTAATATTCCGCTAGTGTCGTTGGTTGATGTGCCGGGATTCTTGCCTGGTACGGGTCAGGAATACAATGCGGTGATTCTGCATGGTGCTAAGTTGATGTATGCATATGGTGAGGCTACAGTGCCTAAGGTGACTATCACTCTCCGTAAGTCGTACGGTGGTTCGCATATCGTGATGAGTTGTAAGCAGTTGCGTGGTGATGTGAACTATGCATGGCCAACAGCTGAGATTGCAGTTATGGGTGGTGCTGGTGCTGTAGAGGTGCTGTATGCTCGTGAAGCGAAAGAACAAGCTGATCCTAAGGTATTTATGGCTGAGAAGGAGGCTGAATATGCCAAGTTGTTCGCAAATCCGTATAATGCGGCTCGCTATGGTTACATTGATGATGTGATAGAACCACGCAATACACGTTTCCGCATTATTCGCGCGCTGCAGCAGTTGCAGACTAAAAAATTGACTAATCCAGCTAAAAAGCATGGTAATATTCCGTTGTAATTAAAAAAGAAAGAAATATGAAACCGCATGTAAAAATCGGACTCATCCTTTCGCTTTTGCTCCTCGTGGGACTCTCTTCGTGCAAGCAGCAGGGTTCTAATACTAAGTTGGTCATCAATGAAGTGTTGGTGGATAACCAGCAGAATTTTCAGGATGACTATGGGGTGCGCAGTGGTTGGATTGAGATTTTCAATAAAGCGTATAGCAGTGCCGACTTAGCTGGGTGCTTGCTCCGTGTGAGTAGCGCTCCTGGGGATACGGCAACTTATTTTATTCCAAAGGGGGATGTACTCACGTTGGTAAAACCACGACAGCATACGTTGTTCTGGGCGGATGGCAATCCGCGCAGAGGTACGTTCCATACTAATTTTAAATTGAGTCTTACGGCCGACAACTGGGTGGGCTTGTATGACTCGGGTAATAAGTTGATGGACCAGGTGGTGGTGCCTGCAGGTTTACTGAAGACCGACCAGTCTTATGCTCGAGTGAGCGATGCTTCGACTGAATGGCAGGTAAAAGGTGCTTCGGACGACAAGTATGTTACTCCGAGCACGAATAATCAGACCATCGAAAGTAATCCGAAGATGGATAAGTTTGAGCAGCATGACCCGGTGGGTATAGGTATGGCTATATCTGCTATGTCTGTGGTGTTCACTGGCTTACTCTTGTTGTATTTGTGCTTCCGCGTGGTAGGTAAATCATCTGTTCGTTATGCTGAACGAAAGAGTACTAAGGCTGCTGGTAGAGCTAGTAAGAATAATGCTGAGGCTGCAGATAATGCAGGTATTAAGGCTTTTGTTAAGGGTACAACCGCCGATGGTGAGATTCCAGGTGAAGTACTAGCTGCTATTATGATGGCTTTACATGAAGCACAGGGAGGCGACCATGACGTAGAAGAGATGGTGCTGACCCTCGGTCGCGTTCATTCCCCATGGAACGCGCGTGCCAACGGTATGCGTGAAATGCCTCAACGAACTCCTAGAAAATAAGTTTTTAACTGACTAAATCGAAAAGAAATGAAAGAATATAAGTATAAAATCAATGGCAACGAATATGTGGTGAGCGTTGGTGACATAGAAGGAAAAGAGGTCAAAGTAGAAGTCAACGGGACCTCATACACGGTTGAACTAGAACAGACTTCTGCTCCGAAGATGAAACCAGTAGTCCGTCCGGCTGCACCGGCTCCAGTTCCTGTTGCAGCCCCTGTTGCTCCAGTGGCCCGTCCGGTTGCAGGTGCTGCTGGTGGTATCAAGTCACCACTTCCGGGTGTTATTTTGGAAGTTAAATGTAAGGAAGGCGATGCAGTAAAACGTGGTCAGACGCTGCTCATCCTAGAAGCTATGAAGATGGAAAACGATATAAAGGCCGACCAAGATGGTGTAGTTAAGCAGATTCTGGTAAGCAAGGGTGAATCAATTCTTGAGGGAACGGACTTGATTGTGATAGGCTAAGGCTTTCAGTTAAAATAATGAGTCCGCATCAGATTGTCTTTCTACATAAGTTTTACAGACAGACATTCAGCAGGAACTCAAATAAACAATATGATTGAAAAACATTATGGGTGAATTTTTAAATTTTTTACAGAATAATTTGGCTGATTTTTGGACCTATACCGGTTTCTATAATGCGACTCCTCAGCACATTATCATGATTCTCATCGGTATCATGTTCATTTATCTGGCTGTAGCCAAAGAATTCGAACCGATGCTTTTGATTCCTATCGGTTTCGGTATTCTGATTGGTAATATTCCTTTTAATATGGAGGCAGGACTGAAGGTGGGCCTTTATGAAGAGGGATCCGTATTGAATATTTTGTACCAGGGTGTGACGTCGGGTTGGTATCCGCCGCTTATCTTCTTGGGTATTGGAGCTATGACCGACTTCTCTGCGTTGATTTCGAATCCGAAGTTGATGTTGGTGGGTGCGGCTGCTCAGTTTGGTATCTTTGGTGCGTATATGTTGGCTATTCAGTTTGGTTTCGACCCGATGCAGGCTGCTGCTATTGGTATCATCGGTGGTGCTGATGGTCCTACGGCTATCTTCCTGTCGTCTAAACTGGCTCCTAATCTGATGGGAGCAATTGCGGTATCGGCTTATTCATATATGGCGCTTGTTCCAGTGATTCAGCCACCTATCATGCGACTCCTTACTACAAAGAAGGAACGTTTAATCCGTATGAAGGCTCCACGTGCTGTGTCGCATACTGAAAAGGTGATGTTCCCAATTATTGGCTTGTTGCTGACTTGTTTCTTGGTTCCTTCAGGTCTTCCGTTGCTGGGTATGTTGTTCTTTGGTAATTTATTGAAGGAAAGTGGTGTGACTCGTCGTTTGGCTGAAACAGCTCGTGGTCCGCTGATTGATACCATTACTATTCTTCTCGGTCTGACAGTTGGTGCATCTACTCAGGCTTCTGAATTCTTGACCAAAGAATCAATCTTCATCTTCGCTTTAGGTGCTTTGTCGTTCATTATTGCAACTGCATCAGGTGTTCTCTTCGTGAAGTTGTTCAACTTGGTTTTGAGCAAGGATAACAAGATTAATCCGCTTATCGGTAATTCTGGTGTATCTGCAGTGCCTGACTCAGCTCGTATCTCGCAGGTAGTTGGTTTGGAATATGATCCTTCTAATTACTTGCTCATGCATGCTATGGGTCCGAATGTAGCTGGTGTAATAGGCTCAGCTGTTGCTGCCGGTATCCTCTTGGGCTTCTTAGTTTAAACTAAATTTATAGCTGAATAGACTGTTGGATTGACTCCTAACATGAAAGCTGAAATTACTTTTTTAGAAGAATCCTAGAGTATAAATTCAATAAGATGATTAGTTGTAGTAGTTTCATTCTTTGATTTTACTACCTATGTTAAATATAAAAACGGTCTCTCCTGAATAAAAGGTGGGACCGTTTTTTTGATTTTCTCTTTCAGATTTGTTCCTTTCATCGATAGATTTATTTGTGCAGCTTTATATGCTAATGTTATTAAATTATAGGAATCTTCCATCAGTGTAATCTGATAAATCCGCTATTTAGATGCAAAATAACAATAAAATCTAAAAAAACTTTTGCATTTTATTACTTGTAGTAGAATTTAATTGTTAGCTTTGTGAAAACACATATACAAATACACAAGAACAAATGAGAAAAAGAGTCGTTATAAAAATAGGAAGTAATGTCCTCACTAGGGCCGATAAAAAACTGGACATTACTCGTATGTCATCTCTTGTTGATCAAGTAGCCGCGCTCAGGCAGATGGATATAGAGGTGCTTCTTATCTCTTCCGGGGCTGTAGCTTCAGGACGTAGCGAAGTGCAGGTGAGTAAGACACTCGATTCGGTATCAGCACGCCAACTTTACTCGGCAGTGGGACAGGCTAAACTAATAAACCGCTACTATGAATTGTTCCGCGAACAAGGTATTTACTGTGGTCAGGTGCTGACCATGAAAGAAAACTTTGCTAGTAGGAAACATTATCTTACGCAGAAACATTGCATGGACGTCATGTTGAAAAGTAATGTCATCCCTATAATCAATGAAAATGATACGATATCTGTAACTGAACTGATGTTTACGGATAATGACGAACTATCTGGACTGATTGCTACGATGATGAATGCGGATACGCTGATTATATTGAGTAATATCGATGGGGTATACAATGGTGATCCTAAGAATCCGGAAAGTATTGTAATACCCGAAATCAAATCGGCTGATGAATCTCTGGATTCGTATATTCAAGCAGAAAAATCATCGTTTGGAAGGGGTGGAATGCTTACTAAGTGTAATATAGCCCGAAAGGTAGCTGAAGAAGGAATAGAGGTTATCATAGCCAATGGTTGTCGACCGGATATTCTGACGGACCTTATCGTTCATCCTGAGAAAACAACGTGTACACGTTTCGTCCCTAATCTTCCTGCAGCCAGCAATATCAAGAAATGGATAGCACACTCTGAAGATTTTGCAAAGGGGAGTGTCTATATCAATGCCGGAGCTGAAGAAGTTATTTCATCGGCCAGAGCCAGCAGTCTGCTCTTTGTAGGCATACAGTGTATAGAGGGCGACTTTGAGAAGGACGATCTGGTGCATATCCTCAGTGAGGATGGAAGGATGTTGGGCATAGGATGCTCCTCGTTCGATAGTAATGAGGCCAGACTGCTCATCGGTGAGAAGAACCATAAACCTATGATTCACTATGATTATATGTGGCTCAATTAAGAAATCTACAAATACAATGAACCATGGAAGAAACACAACAACTTTTACTTCACGCTGCTCAAGCGTGCTCGGACCTGCAGAATCTGTCGGATGAACAGGTGCGGAATATTTTGATGACTCTGGCAGATGCATTAGAAGAACAAACAGAAAAGGTATTGACAGCCAACAAGAAAGACTTGTTGCGCATGGATCCTTCTAATCCGAAATATGACCGTTTGAAACTGACTTCTCAGCGGTTGTATGATATAGCGGCTGATATGCGAAATGTGGCGGGCCTATCTTCACCACTTGGGAAAATTCTGGATAGTCACACACCTCCCAACGGAATGCTGATTCAGAAGGTGAGTGTACCTTTTGGGGTAATCGGGGTAATCTATGAAGCACGTCCCAATGTGACATGCGATGTGTTCTCGTTGTGTGTCAAGAGTGGAAACGTGTGCGTACTGAAGGGTGGCTCGGATGCTTATGAAACCAATCAGGCGATGGTAGGCTTAATTCATCTAGTGCTCGAACAATTGCATGTTAACCCAGCTATCTGTACTCTTCTTCCGTCAACTCGCTCGGCTGCTCAGGACTTGCTGAATGCGGTTGGTATCGTTGACTTGGTTATCCCGAGAGGCAGTAGTGCATTGATTCAGTATGTTCGTAATAATGCGCGTATTCCTGTGATTGAGACGGGAGCTGGTATCTGTCATACGTATTTCGACTTGTATGGTGATAAAGAAAAGGGAAGGGAAATCATCAATAATGCAAAAACTCGTCGTGTAAGTGTGTGCAACGCCCTCGACTGTCTGATTATTCATGCCGACCGTCTCTCAGATCTTCCTTACTTATGTGGAAAATTGAGCGACAGCAAGGTTGCGATTTACGCGGATGATGCGGCTTTTGACGCCTTAGACGGTCTGTATCCGGCTAAGTTGCTTCAACATGCCACAGATATACATTTTGGCACGGAATTTCTTGATTATAAGATGAGTATTCGTACAGTAACTAGTATGGCTGAGGCTTTGAAACACATAGCTCAATATAGTTCGAAGCACAGCGAGTGTATTGTTAGCGAGTCGCCCGATGCTTTAAAGGAGTTCAGTCGAAGAGTGGATGCTGCTTGTGTCTATTCAAACGTGTCGACGTCTTTTACTGATGGTGCCCAATTTGGATTTGGTGCCGAAATAGGTATTAGCACACAGAAACTACATGCCCGTGGTCCGATGGCTCTTCCTGAACTCACTACCTATAAGTATATGATTTCAGGCGACGGGCAAATAAGAAGTTAAGAAACATCTTTGAAAAGATGAAAACTGGATAAGAAACATAGCAAGAAACAAATATCAAAAAAACAAACACACACATATATATGGTCAATATAGCAAAAAATCTAATCGATTTAATAGGGAATACACCGCTGCTAGAACTCACACATCTTCCTTTTAAGACTCAAGTGCATGGTACTGTTCTAGCAAAGATAGAACGTTTCAATCCTGGGGGGAGTGCAAAAGACCGAGCTGCACTTTCGATGATTGTGGATGCAGAGGAAAAAGGAATTCTGAAACCTGGTGGAACTATAATTGAACCTACCAGCGGCAATACTGGTGTCGGACTGGCATGGATTGCGTCAATCAAAGGATATAAAACAATTTTTACCATGCCTGAAACTATGAGTGTAGAACGTCAGGCGTTGTTGAAAGCGTATGGAGCGTGCGTGGTACTGACTAAGAAAGAAGAAGGTATGGCAGGCTCTATCCGAAAAGCACGGGAGTTGCAAGAGGAGATAGAGGGATCAGTGATTCTTCAACAGTTTGAGAATCCTGCCAATGCTGAGGCGCATTATCATACTACGGCCAAGGAAATCTGGAAAGATACGGACGGGAATGTGGATGTGTTTGTGGCCGGTGTGGGTACTGGTGGAACAGTGAGTGGAACGGGAAGAGGATTGAGGGAATTTAATGCACAGATTAAAGTAGTTGGTGTGGAACCGGATACATCGGCAGTTTTGTCGGGCGACCAGCCAGGAGTGCACCAACTTCAGGGTATAGGTGCTGGATTTATTCCTGCCATTTATGACCAAGAGGTAGTAGATACAGTGCTGCGTGTTACTGATGCAGATGCAAAGGCGATGACGCGCTGGTTGGCTCATAAAGAAGGATTACTAGTGGGTATCTCATCCGGAGCAGCAGTTGCCGCTGCTTTACAAATAGCCTCGCAACCAGAATATAAGGATCAAGTAATAGTAGTACTCCTACCAGATACAGGCGAGCGCTATCTGTCTACTGACATTTTCTACTAACATAAAAAGAAGACTCTATGACTACAAAAGACTATACATACCTATTGAATACTGTCATCGACCAACTCTCAGACAGCAATTCTTATCAAGGACTTTTACGAGAACATAATGAAGGCGATCTCTTACCCTCAGTTGATAAACTGCAAGAGATAGTCAAATTAGTTCGAATGATTCTGTTCCCGGGGTATTTTGGTACCTCAGAACTCAACACGCTGACGGTTAATTACCACATCGGTGTATACGTGGAGCGCTTGTTTCATCTACTGACAGAACAAATCCAGGCAGGGCTGAGTTTCGGACAGACCAACAACGGCACCATACTGAAAGCCGGATGCACAAGCGAATACGCGGCCGACATCGCTTCCGTGGTAATTAGTAAGTTTCCCGAACTGCGAACCATACTAGCCACCGACGTAGAAGCAGCCTACTACGGAGACCCCGCAGCTACCTGCTTTGGCGAGATTATTTACTGTTACCCTGTCATCCGTGCGCTGACCAATTACCGCTTGGCACATGAAATATACCTTCATGGCGTACCCCTCATACCCCGCATCATCACCGAGATGGCACATTCTGAAACAGGAATAGACATCCATCCGGGAGCACAGATAGGACATCACTTCACCATCGACCATGGAACGGGTGTAGTGATAGGAGCCACCTGCATTATCGGCAATCATGTTAAATTATATCAGGGAGTTACATTAGGAGCCAAGAGTTTTCCGCTCGACGAACAAGGAAATCCAATTAAAGGCATTGCTCGTCATCCTATCCTTGAAGACAGCGTCATCGTTTATTCAAACGCCACCGTTCTGGGACGTGTTACCATAGGTAAGAATGCTACTATCGGAGGCAACGTATGGGTAACAGAAGATGTTCCAGAAGGGGAACGCATCATACAGCAACAAAGTAAGGTACAGAAATAAGTTATCCCAAACGCTATGCATCGGAACCTTTAAATAAGTTGGTTGAGAATTCTAATCACGGTACAAATTGATTACCGAAATAAGATTTTGCCTTTTAGTACATTATTCGTAATTTTGCAACCCGAAAATAGAAATAAGATATTAAAAGGGCTTTTAAGCAATGGCACATGTAAAAGACATGACGGTAGGTGCGCCTTTACCGTTGATTTTGAAATTCTCAATTCCACTTATTTTAGGAAATCTCCTTCAGCAGATGTATTCATTGATTGATGCAGCTATCGTAGGTCAGTTTTTAGGTATCAATGCCCTGGCTTCTGTAGGAGCTAGTTCGTCGGTCATCTTTTTGATATTAGGTTTCTGTACCGGTTGCTGTGGTGGTTTCGGTATTCCTGTGGCTCAGAAGTTTGGTGCTCATGATTATGTTACGATGCGCCGACTGGTGTCTGTGAGTATGAAGCTAAGTGGCATTCTTTCTGTGCTCTTTGCGGTAGTTACGAGTTTGATGTGTGCTACGATACTAGAATGGATGAAGACGCCTGAAACTATTTTTGATGGTGCATATAATTACCTGGTTGTCATATTTATAGGTGTACCTTGCTCTTTTTTCTATAATTTATTATCCAGTATTATCAGGGCGCTGGGTGATAGTAAGACGCCGTTCTACTTTCTGGTATTCTCAACCATACTGAACGTGATTTTGGACTTACTCTTTATCTTGGTGTTCAAGTGGGGAGTATCTGGAGCTGCTATTGCTACTGTAGTAGCACAAGGCATTTCTGCCTTACTTTGTTATCAGTATATGTATCGGAAATTTGAAATACTACATACCGAACCAGAAGACCGGAAGTTCCGCTGGAACCTGGCCAAGCAGTTGATGCTGATTGGTACGCCTATGGGCTTGCAATTCTCTATCACGGCTATTGGCAGCATCATGATTCAGAGTGCGAACAATGCATTGGGAACTATCTGTGTGGCTGCTTATACAGCTTCTGTCCGAATTGAAATGATTTTTATCTGCATGGTTGAGAGCCTGGGTATAGCCATGGCCACTTACTGCGGACAGAATTATGGAGCCGGCAAACCTGAACGTATCTGGTTAGGTGTTAAGTCGGCTGGCAAGCTGACCTTCTTTTACGTTATCTTCGTCAATCTAGTCTTGTGGAGCTTTTCGGAAGAATTTGCTTCTTTATTTGTTGCTCCGGGAGAATTGGAGGTCATCAGTAAGACTGCCCTTTACATGCACATTACAGCTTGTTTCTTCCCTGTATTAGGTATCTTGTGTATTCTCCGATATTCCATTCAAGGAGCCGGTTATACCAATTTGGCCATGTTTTCGGGCGTAGCAGAAATGATAGCTCGTGTGCTGGTAAGCGTGGTAGCTGTTCCAATCTGGGGCTTCTATGCTATCTGCTTTGGTGATGCCATGGCTTGGGTATTTGCCGACATATTCCTGATTCCAGCCTTCATTTATGTTTACCGTCGCTTGAAACTAGTTGCCGCTTGAAATTAGTTGTCTGCTGATTATACCCCCATAGCTTCACGTTTTATTTATTCGACCGGATTTCATATAGAAAATGTTCTGATTCCGGAATATTTCCATGTCCTTTCTGTAGAAAGTATTCACTCATGAAAGGCATTTGCTCATTAAGCGGACGAATGACATCGCTCAACTGGCTGCAGAAAGCATGGAAAGTGTGCACGTTTTTTCGTTCACCGGCATCATCACGAAAGAAAAGCGCGTAATGATTCAGAGGACGGGCGTGGACTAGCTGGTTGATCTGTTCCGCCAGATTATAAGCCTCACGCACATCGATACGATCGAAAATGTTCGACAAATTGAACACAATCAGTTCAGACAGTTGTGCGTGCGCGTTCCAGAAAGAAGTACTCACCTGAGCCAGTCTGGAGTGCGACAAGTACTTGACCGACTGGTAAGAAGTAGCCTCAAAGAATTTCTTGGCTAGTGCATCCATCTCTTCCATAGGGTAAATATTCAGATAGGTAATATCCGTGCGAGGATACTTCCTGCAAGCGTCAACAAAAGCCATACCTGAGGCTCCTGCTTCATACGATAAATCGCAAAAGACGATGCGTCCAGATATACGTGCTATAACATCGCGCAACCAAGTTCCGCTCTGCTCAAAGAGAGAAAGTGCTGCAGCATATTGTTTACGCATCTGGTAGTAGTTGTAAACTAATGCGAGTGTGAGTCCGTTCTCTATGTTTGTAAAGTCTGTTCGTCCGTACGCTATTAGTTCCCTATTGCGTGCTTCGGTATTCCCCAAGATGAGAGTATTCTTCTGATCGTCGGTAGTGGTGCGAGGGTCATCTAGCAAAGGTTGTTCAATCAGTTCCCGGAACGACTGCCTAAAGTCTTCTGATAAGGCATAGACATACGACTGCACATCCCAGTTCTTCTGATAAGATGGAATGGTAAAATCTGCATTGCAGAAACGGTCGACTGTTGTGTCCAGGTATCCGTTGTTCATTCGGATGTATTCCATCAACTTAAAGAAAGTAATATTAGCTCCTAATACTTCCGGATTTCCAGTCATGATCAGTTGTTTTCGAGCACGAGTAATAGCTACGTTTAGCCTACGGTCTATTTGGAATTGGTCTTCAGTAAATGTATTGGCAGTCAAGAAGTTCAATTGTCCCACATTTCGAATAGTAAACGAATAAATAATTACATCGCGCTGGCTTCCCTGGTAACGTTCCACTGTATCGACCGAAATCTTTTCCAAGGCAGGAATGCCCAACTTGAAGATTTCTTTCTTAATCATTGCTATCTGGTTGCGATATGGCACGATAACTCCTACCGTCTTGTCAGAATCAAAATGTTCTTTTGTGAGGCGGTAAACATGTGAGAGGAGTGTTGCCACGACGCGCGCTTCATTAATATTCGTTTTTTCCGAATAAGTCTCAGTCAGTGCTGGGGTCTCAGCAGGAATGAAAATCATTCGTCTGTTCAAAAGAAGTTCGTCTATCTTATCTTCGGCCTGACTATCTTCCGAATAAGGGAAAACCTCCTCCTGATGTTTCAAAGGAACCGTTTCTAATTGTTCGCGGTGATAGAAGGCGTTGTTCGGGAATTCGGAGATAGCCGGATGCATGCGACCTTGTTTGCGCAGTACACTGCGGAAACTGTCTTCGCTCTGTTTGTAAAGGCGTTCGAAGAGCGAATTGCGGCAGTCGCTGAGTCCGATGCTTTGCAACAATGGGTCGCTTACAAATGCTTCTTCAGCACTTTGTTGGGCGATAGCTGGCAATTGCTTGTAGTCGCCAATAAGAATGAATTTGTCGATTGCATTCTGGGTGTTGCTGCGTGCTGATAGGATACCTATCAAATCTGGCTCGAGAATCTGGGATGCTTCATCGATGATAGCAAGGTCGAAGCGTTTTAGGTTGAACAGGTAAAGACGGTTGTTGATGGCAGTCGTGGTTCCTACTATGATGCGCGTCTGCATGATTTTCTGTTGGATGTCTTTCATGGTAGGGGCATCTCCGAAACTGTTTTTCATTAGGTACGACACGTAACGATGGTCGCATGACAGTTCGTTGCCGATTCGGATGAATGGGTATCGCTGGGCTATACCTGAGTCTATTAGCATACCACAGATTTCATCGACTGCGCGGTTGGTGTAAGAGAGCAACAAAAGAGAGCTGTTGGGTTCAGTCAGTGCCTCTTCTACCATGTATCGGAGGGCACACGAAGTCTTTCCCGTTCCCGGAGGACCAACGAGCAAGAAGTAATCATCTGCTTGTTTTTCTTTGAGAATTAGTTCGTTGAATCGTCCGTATTCGCCGTTTAGGGTGCGTTCCGGATGAGTTTTAGGCAATCGGAGTCCCAACAACAAATCTTTTCGGTCGTGACAGGCCGAAAGGAATGAGAATAGTCCGCGTATGCTGTTTGTTGCGGAACTATCTGTATAGTCGTGTTCTATGGCAAATACTTCCTCTTTGCCACCGATGATGTCTTTATTCTGTTGTCCGTTACGTAATAGAATCTGAATGTGTTCAGGTTCGATTCCCACGATGTTCCCTTTCATCAGAATTTCATTGCAGACATTCGGATGTTCTTTATACGAATAGAAGATAACGATATCCCCCTTACGGAAATTGGGGATGAAATCATCGCCCTGCTGAGGGATAGAAAGCGTAATCAGATCATATCCTTTCCTTGGATTACTTTTCTCTTTTGCTGAAATCTTCAATCCAATCAGAATGTTGCCGGCTTCTATTTTATCTGCCAGTGGAATATGCCACAGTCCGGCAAATCCTCTAGACGGGTCATTACTTCCTCCCGTTCGACTGAGGATTGATTCTTTTGAGACGAAGGTATAGAAGCGTTGGAAATAAGCACATTCTATAGGAGTAGTATGTTTCAGTTTCTGAATGATGCGGTCCAGTTCTGGTTCCTGATAGCGGGTCCACAGTGTTTTCGTTTCATTCTTTTCATTGAGCAACTCTGTACTAATTTCCTTCGTTACGTGTGCGATAGCTCCTTCACCAAAGGCCATTTCATTGACAACAATCTGATTGCGTAAGTGGATACACTCGCGGAAGAGTCGTTCGGAGAAATGTTCGATGATGAGTCCGTCGGTATACTTAGAATACAACAAGAATGTCTGCATTTCCTGCGTCTCTTGTCCGAAGTTGTACATGAGTACTCCCTGGTAAAGCATCATCTGGATGAAATGATCTTCTTTATGTTTGTTGTGATATTCGTCTTTCTTGCCTGATTTTTGTTCAATAAGAATGCCGAAGTCTTTTTGCATCATATCAGTACGTCCTTGCAATCCAAGTTTCTCACAGATGAAAGATGCTTCTAGAAGGGTCTTCTTCTTGTCGAAGTTGGGAATGCTGTGTGGCAGTATGTCATTGATGAATGAACGGATGTTAATCATCTGTGTCTGAGCATTAGCGTGAAAATTCGACAAGTCGGGACAGGTGCAGAATTCGAGTGCTGATGAAGCAAAGAACTTATTGAGCGTGTGCTTGTAGGTGACCGGCTCTGCGGCTCGTTCATTGACGTAATCATCAAGGAACTGTCCTGCCAGGTTACCTAGCAGAATGGGTGCGGTGTTGGCGCGCGGCTTAATCTTATTAATGAAATAATTGTACGGATGGTGTCCGTATTCTCGCCAGCATACAGCCAGAGAACTGATATCCAGTAGGTAGTCGGGATGTACGATGATGAGTCTGGGAATATAGTGATTATCTTCGTCTATACGTACGTCTAGCAGGTTAAGTTGCAGATTCTCCGATAACAGATTATGAATATAAAGCAGGTCTCCGTTGTATCCGCCTTTTGCATAATTAATGACGATAAACGGGTCCTCACTGTTGTCGGTTGCTGCATAAATGAGGGTTTCCGTCCAACTAGTCACACAAACTCGTACATACGAAATGTGTGTGAGTTTGCTTCCCAGGTAAGCACGATTAGAGTGAGGGATTTCCGGCAATAACGACGCCGGAATGTCTTCCTCGAAACCAAGCGAAACAAATCGGATGATGGCACGGAGGTCATAGAGGTATTCTTCCATGTTGGGTTTGAATGCAACATCCATCGCTGCATTGCAATTGCGTCGCATGGTTTGGATGGCATAACGATCCGACGGAGTCATCTTCTTTTCCTTACACACGAAATCGAGTCGCGAGAATAGGTTTGAAAACGAAGCCGTTACCTCAGAAGTAAGTTCATAACAAGCCTGCTCCAGTACTTTACGGAGCAGGATATATTTGGCACGCAGATTCTTGAGTGCAGCCTGCGGCTGACGGTGAATCTGTTCGATGCGGTTGAATAAGTCAAATGATTGAAGATCGATGTGTTGCGGTTGTCTGACATTCATGATTCATCAACGTGTTACGATGTATGTAAGAGTAGCTTTTTCAAGCGTAGCAAATGTTTCTTGATACTTCTCTGTTACATTTTCTAGTAGCAACATTTCTTTGTTAGATTCTTCATTGTAATTGAACAACTGCCAAAAAAACAATCGGTTGTCGGCCAATCGGACCTCTAACTCTAGGTAATTTTCATTATTGTCAGTCATTTTCTGAGTCTGTCTGAATGTACCTACAATGGGTCGGCTAGATGATCCCGGGTGGATAGTAACGCTGCCTATGGAATATTCCTTGTTTGTATAAGTGAGCAGAATATCTCCACCCGATTGAAGGAGTGCTTCTTCTAGCATTTGTTTTTCTAATGTCTTCATCTGATTGCCAGTCATATCATCTCCATACGCTTTTGCTTCAGTTGAAATCGCTTTCAAGAAGGAAGTAGGGTTACTCACTTCGATGGTCAGCGTCATTCGGCTGCCGGCATGGTCCCTGATGAGGATGGTAGCCGTACCCACGCCCACCGGAATGATGGTCAGCGTATGTCCGTCGTATCTATAGTCAACAATGTCATCATTCTTATTTTCGATGACATATCGTCCATTACCTCCATAGATAAGAAAAGATTCCCCAGGATTATACGCATCTATTTGGAGCGTATTGTGGTTTAAATGACCATTGTCATTCACTTCAGTAAGTTGAATAGGGGCATAATCTTCATCGTTGCATGCAGTAAAACCAAAGAGCGTGCAACTCAATATGATGAGTGTTGCAAATAATTGTTTAAGTTTCATGAGGGTGTTTTTATTGATTAAAATTGTTTTATCAAAGTTACAACAATTTTTGGAACCTACGCATGTTGATGGCTCCACGTTAGAAAAATTTAACTACAAACGTAAAAGATGGTTAATCTTTTTCATTTTTTTTACCAAAAGCTGGGTCTATTTTCAGCAAAGATGTCACGAAGAAGGTAGCTGCTGTGCAAATCATGATCCAGATGAAGAAGAGTTTGTATCCCATGGTCTCCTGCAACCAACCTGCTGTCATGCCTGGAAGCATCATGCCGAGGGCCATGAAGGCTGTACAGATAGCGTAGTGTGCTGTTTTGTGTGCGCCGTCGGCAAAATATATCAAGTAGAGCATATAGGCGGTAAATCCGAATCCGTAGCCGAACTGCTCGATAAAGATGCATCCGTTAATGAGCCACAGGCTGCTATCTTGAAAATGACTCAGGTATACGTATACTATGTCGGGAAGGGATATGCTCCACACCATGGGCCACAACCAGTATTTCAGTCCTTTCTGTGCCACGGCTATTCCTCCGAGTATGCCTCCGAAGGTGAGTCCTATTACGCCTATAGTGCCTTGAGCAAATCCGATTTGTTCGGTGGTCATGCCCATGCCTCCAGCTTCAATCGGATCAAGTAGGAATGGGATGCTCATTTTTGCCAACTGTGCCTCTGGAAGTCGGTAGAGGGTCATGAAGAGGATGGCTATCCATGCTTGTTTCTTTTGGAAGAAGGAACGAAAAGTAAGGATAAATTCTTTCAATATATCGTTGCCTGTATGTGCTTCATTTTTCTGATCGGCTGCAGGGTGGGGCAGTATAAGACTGTGAAAAAGCCACATAGTTAGGATGACACCAGTAGCGATGAAAAAAGTAAGGCTCCATGCGTAGCTGATGCTTAGACCTACTTTTTCGAAATGTCCGGCTAGCATGATAAGCAGACCTTGTCCCACTATGGTAGCGATGCGGTAGAAGGTGCTTCGGATACCTACGAAGAAGGCTTGCTGATGCGACGACAGTCCCAGCATGTAGAAACCATCGGCTGCTATGTCGTGTGTAGCTGAACTAAATGCTATGAGCCATAATATAGCCAGGGTAGTCTGGAAGAAATTGGACGTGGGAATAGTAAATGCTATACCGGCGAGTCCGGATCCGATGAGCAGCTGCATGGCCACAATCCAGAAACGTTTGGTCTTGATGATGTCGACGAACGGGCTCCAAAGGGGTTTGATGACCCAAGGAAAGTTTAGCCAACTAGTATATAGTGCGATATCAGTATTAGATAATCCCATACGTTTGTACATTACTACTGATAACGTCATTACGATGACATATGGAAGCCCTTCGGTGAAATATAGGCTCGGCACCCATTTCCAAGGATTCTCTGTTTTCATAAGTTGTATTGTGCTAAGGTTAAAAGTATATGGTTGCAAACCCATAATAACAATCGGCTTGCAACCATATATAAGTGTCTTTTATTCATATAATTTCTCGATGAGTGCATTCTTATAGTAATGTTTCAAAATGGCATCATACGCATAACCATTCTCTCCCATTACAGCAGCACCAATCTGACAAAGTCCCACGCCATGTCCCCATCCAGCTCCGATGATATCGAACCAAATTGGTACTTCATCCTCCAACGGACCCTTGTCGACTACAAATGCGGAACTGAAGAGGTGTGATTCTGATAAAGTACGTCTGATTTCCAATTCTTTACCGATAATCATGGTATGAAGCGTACCCACAATCTTCAGTTTGCTCAATCTCCCCGACGTACCACGTTCTATAGGAACCAGGTCTAAAATCTTACCATAGTCTGTCTTCGTTCTTCTGTGAATCAGTTCAGCCAGTTCCTCCTGTGTATAATGAACTTTCCAGCGATAGAAGTCAGTAGTTTCCTGATCATAATTATTCAGAATCTGCGACAAGACATTTTCATCTTTCGTATTACAGAAAGCCTTTGGAGAAGTACGAATCCACTTGCCTGCCTCCGCTTCCTGTGTCAAGTCTGGCAATGCTTCTTCCTCTTCTGTATCAGCCAGTCCCTTCAGGTAAGGCATATCCTTATCCTCCCAGCACGTACTGAACAATTCAGTAGCTCCGCCGCAACATTTAGAAAAACGAGCATTACAAATCTCGTGATTATGAGTCAGCACCTGCCCTCTAGTAGCCTTCACAGCCTCAATCACTGCAGGATTTGTTACACGGTTTATACCCTGGTAACGTTGACAGTGATCATCAGCACACACATCAAAGAGACTATGGTCTTCACGATCATACCAGCGGATGTAGCTATCGTCTGTTTTGATAAACGAGAAGAATCCCTGATCCTTTTCCTGGTTCTGCTTGCGGCGTTCTATCTGCGCCAGCACCCAGCTGCGTGAAATGACCGCATGCGCCTTCAGAAACTCGGGTGATGAAGTAGCACTCATCTCAGAAGAAATGACACTTGTCAAGTATTCTTCAACTGGTAATTTGTTAATAACTAATATCTTTGCTTCGTTTACAATTAGACGTAACACACCACGGAAGCTCTGCGACTCGTGGCGTTCCCAGTGATAGTCAATACCAATCTTTACGTCGGTTAGCGTAAAGGAAGCATCTGCTTCGGTCGGGGTAAACGTCAGGTCGTGATAAACTTCGTCTTGCCAGCGAATACCTCCTTCATCGAAAATGGCAGTTTGTGGTCCGCTGATAGTTTCTCCTTTAGCGGTATAGTAACCGTTGAGTAAGAATTCAATCTTAAGACTGCTTACGATGCCTACTTGTATTTCTATTTCTTTCATAAGAGGGTAACTTCTTTGTAGATTCTTTTTATATCTTCTAAGGTTATTTTATCAAAATCTTCTTTTCGTGCCGTAACGAAGAGCCCGCTGATGTCTAATGCTCCCGGGCTTACTAGCATCTTGTTGTCGCCTTCGGCTGTGTAGCAGTCGGGGCGATGCTTGAGGCGAGGGAAGTAGGCTACGATGAACTGGTCATGGTCATCAAGCCAGGCAAATAGGTTGTAGCGTGGTTCCACTTCATTGTTGTGAATAGGAAGACTTTTTAAATAATTGTCAATTAGTCGGGTGGAACTGACTGCCTTTCCGTTTGTTACGAATGCATGAATAGGGCAGCAGAAACTGTTTATTGCATAGCTGCGGCATACGTTTCCGTCGGGGAGTACATCGAAATCTTCCATTTGTGCAGTCTGAAAGAGGCGTTTCCAGTCATGAATAAATGGAATGTCGTTCTTCTTGGCTGCTTGAAAATGGAAATGGTCGGGCGCTGAGGCTCCACTGGTGGCTCCATTATAAAATACTGCATATCCCTTATCGAAATGCTGGTCGAGCCAGGATACGAGTTTTCCCGGCAACTGACGGTTGGTTTTATCTCCTAATACCTGCCATTGGTGGGTTTTGGTCGATAGAGTCAGATGGTCGGGGAGAATTGGGAACGGATTCACTCTCAGTTGGAATGTTTCGTCCAATTCAATGTCGATGAAATTCTGTTTTTCTGGCTTATGGTCGGGACAGAGAAAACAAGGACGCGCTTCAATTGACGATTTGTCCAACTTAGCGCAGGTGGATACGGCGCGTGCCGGGTTGAACTGTACCTTAACGGTGTTCTCGCCCAGTTGAAACGTGCGTATCTGTATATCTTTCAATGCTTCGTGGTTGGTCTTACATAGGTCCCATTTTCCCAATTGGCAACGGATGAATTCGGGTCCTGGTAAAGTCAATTCTTCTTTTTCGTTTTTCTCCTCATCGGAGACGGTCTGTTGATGATAGGCTGATGGAACATAGCCGTTGTTCGTCTTTAGCTTTGAAACTAACTCCCTACGGCGCTTGATTTCCAACGTACGAAGGCTGTCTTTATAATCATTGTTTTTATTGACTTTATCTACGCTCAATGCAGCGTCGGAATTGCCCTCCCAGCGGCGGCAGAGATAAAGTACGTCATAGATACGACCAATACGGTAATTGCGTGAGAAGGCTAGTCCGAGGGCATAATCTTCTCCATAGCTAGTATTAGGTACTCTGATTTTACGTAAAAGCGGAGTGTAGAAGGCGCGAGGTGCACCCAATCCGTTGATTCGTAGGGCATTATTATGTCCATTCTCATCGGTCCACTCTTTATGGTCAATGATTCCAGGAGGTAATGTCTCAAGGTCGAAATTGATCATTCGGTATGAACCAATCACCATAGCACAACCCTCAGAACGGAATTTGTTGACGATAGTCTGAAGGGTAGACGGACCACTATAAAGGTCGTCGCTATCCAACTGAACGGCGAATCTTCCACACTCAGGATGATCAATTCCTAAGCTCCAACATCCGCCGATACCTAAATCCGTACGTTCGGGAATCAGATGGATAACACGATCATCGGCAGCAAAACGGTCGATAATCTCACTTGTCCCATCCGTAGAATGATTATCAATCACAATCAAATTGAATGGAAAATCTGTTTCCTGCTGTAATACAGACCGAATAGCATCCTCAATAGTGCGCGCACGATTGCGGACAGGAATAATCACTGAAGCCTCATGATTAAAATCTCCTTCGTGCAAATCAATGCAACGCCCTACCGGTGGCAAGTACGCCTCAATATCTTTCAAGTACTGAGTGAAAGCCTGTTCGCGTTCCTGTTGTACCTTGCGATTACGAGGGTCAACATAATCGAACTGTTTCTCGCCAGATTTACGCAAGTCGTCTTCTGCTTCTGTATATAAGAATTCACGAATATGAACCAACTGGCAGAAGCGAGTCAGCGCCAGACGTAAAGCATACAATCCCGAAAAATTATATTCCGGCTGATGACTTATTTCAGCAACTCCACGCAAGAAAGCATCCTGCTTAAACATCAATAGCGAACCAAAATCAAAATCATCTCTCACACTCCCCAACTGATAATCTGTAACCGGATGAGAAGTACGTACCCTGTTGGCACACTTATAATGATCGGCATACACCATTCCAGCATCATTAGGAGAAAGATAATCAATCATACGCGGCAAGGCCTGATACCCCAGCTCCAGCGCATTCATTTTGGTATATAATAATATATAAGGAGAATTAGCAAGAAAAGCCATATCCTGCATCGTTTTGCTGCTAGAAAGAGTATCAATAGTCAGCTGACGGCAGCTAGAAAGACGATTAGGAAGGGGCATAACGTCCTTTACAAGAAGGTATACTTCTCGTATATAATGATTATTTAATAGAACTTCCAACGTCTTATTCGTTTGGAAATCATCCTCGTATGGTAAAAAACAAGTTATCGTTTTGTACATATAATAGAGATTTAATTCTACAAAGATAGGTAATATATATTAAATTTTGTCTAACTTTGTACGCTAATTATATAGAACTAAGTAATGAGTATGACTAAAACTCCATTGTTGGGCAAAACATTAGACGAATTAAAGGTCATTGTGATGGACCTTGGTATGCCTAAATTTACTGCCAAACAGATAGCCTCATGGCTTTACGAAAAGAAGGTCTCATCAGTAGAAGAAATGACAAATATTTCGCTGAAGAACAGAGAGCGTTTGGCCGAGAATTATGAAGTGGGCGCTTCAGCTCCAGTGCATGAACTGCGTTCTGTGGACGGAACGGTAAAGTATCTTTTTTGTACTCCAAATAATGACTATATAGAAACTGTATATATTCCTGATGATGACCGTGCTACGTTATGTGTGTCTACTCAGGTGGGCTGTAAGATGCATTGTAAGTTTTGTATGACAGGCAGACAAGGATACGCAACTAGTCTGACGGCTGCGCAGATATTAAATCAGATTTATTCGATTCCTGAACGCGATAAACTGACTAATGTGGTTTATATGGGTATGGGCGAACCTTTTGATAATCTGGATGCCGTGCTTCGTTCGTTGGAAATTCTGACGGCTGATTACGGCTACGGATGGAGTCCGAAACGTATTACTGTATCGTCTGTGGGCTTGAAAAAGGGACTGGAACGTTTCTTGAATGAGAGCGATTGCCACTTGGCCATCAGTCTGCACTCACCTTTCCCGTCGCAGCGTAGAGAATTAATGCCGGCTGAAAAAGCTTTTTCGATTGTAGACGTGGTAGAGACTCTGCGTAATTACGACTTCAGTCACCAGCGCAGATTATCGTTTGAGTACATCGTCTTCAAAGGCGTCAACGATAGTGTGATTTATGCTAAGGAATTGATTAAACTGCTTCGTGGTTTGGACTGTAGAATGAACCTGATTCGTTTTCATGCCATTCCGGATTCTGATTTGGAGGGAACCGATATGGATTCCATGATTGCGTTCCGCGATTATCTTACTCAGCACGGTCTGTTTGCCACAATCCGTGCATCACGCGGTGAGGATATTTTTGCCGCTTGCGGTATGCTCTCAACTAAGCAGCAGCAGGAAGAAAAGGAAAAGAAAGAAACTGAAGAAACTACTGGCGATGAACAGCACTAGAATTTCAGATAAATACTAGAATGTTAGAACGCTAGAAATTAAATAACCCAGGATTCAAGATTGGACTTGGCACTTTAGACAAGCTCTTATAGAACTTTAATAGAAATCTAATCATAAAGAAATGAAACAACGTATTGCATATTATTTCTGTCTGGTACTGCTGGGAGCGGTGCTGGCTTCATGTAGAAATGGAGGAAAAAGTCTTATCACACCAGTATCAAGCGGACGTCCTTATGAAGTCTTGGTCGTTGCTGAAGATGATTACTGGCTAGGTAATGACAGCGCTCTCTTCAAGGTGTTGGACACGGATGTACCGGGTCTGCCTCAGGCTGAACGTTCTTTCCGTATTTCACGAATTGTTCCGGCTCATTTTGACCGTGTGATGCGTATTTTTAGAAACATCATCATCGTAGACGCTCAGGACGTATATACCCAGACAAAATTCAAGTATGTACGTGATGCATATGCTTCTCCGCAGATGATTATGACTGTTCAGACCCCAAACCATAAGGATTTCTCTGAATATGTAACTAAGAACAGTCATGTGATTATCGATTTCTTTACACGTGCTGAAATGAACCGCCAAATCAACTTGTTGCGCGACAAGCACAGTCCGCTGGTTTCTGCCAAGGTGGGTAGTCAGTTTGACTGTGATATATGGATGCCAACAGAAATGAATTCCTATAAAGTAGGAAAGGATTTTCTTTGGACTTCCAATGCCATGAATGATATGAACTTTGTAATGTATACTTTCCCTTACAACGATAAGAATACATTTACTAAAGAATATTTTATTCACAAGCGCGACTCGGTGATGAAAATTAATCTGCCAGGTTCTATGGAGGGTATGTACATGGAAACTGCTGATTCGGTATTGGTAGATGTACGAAATATAGCCGTGAAAGGCGATTATGCCTTTGAAGCACGTGGCTTGTGGGAAATGCATAACGATGCCATGGGTGGACCTTTTGTATCACACATGCGTGTAGACCGTGCCAATGCAAGAGTGGTAGTTGTTGAGGCTTTCGTTTATCAGCCTGACAAACTGAAACGCGATTTAATGCGTAAACTGAATGCGTCACTGTATACTCTGAAACTGCCAACAGAAAATGCAGTCGACGAAATACCGGTTGACCAGAAAATATCAGAAGATAAGTTGGTCACTGAAGAGTAATTACCTCAACATAGAAATAAGACACCTCAACATAGAAATAAACATAAAGATTACCTAATAATTAGAAAGATTATGGAAGATCGCAAGATAAGAGTGGGAATCACCCACGGTGACTTTAATGGAATCGGCTATGAAGTCATTTTAAAAACATTTTCCGACCCTACAATGTTGGAACTTTGTACGCCGATTATATATGGCTCACCTAAAGTGGCTGCTTATCATCGCAAGGCAATAGATATTCAGACTAGTTTCAGTATCTGCAATTCTATAGCTGATGTTCAGGACGGACGCTTAAACATCATTAACTGTACAGATGATGATTTGATGGTTGAACTTTCTAAGGCAACTCCGGATGCTGGTAAGGCGGCTTTGGAAGCGTTGGAAAAGGCTTTGGCCGACCATAAAGAGGGCTTGTTCGACGTGCTCGTGACAGCTCCTATCAACAAACATACCATCCAGTCGGATACATTCAAGTTTCCAGGTCATACCGAATACATTCAAGATCGTGCTGGTGAAGGTCAGAAAGCGCTGATGATTCTGATGAAAGGCGATTTCCGTGTAGCATTAGTAACAGGTCATGTACCTTTGAGTCAGGTTCCTGGCATGCTTACCAAGAAACTTATCCAGGATAAAATGCAAATCTTCCATAGCTCGCTTCGTCAGGACTTCGGAATCGACTGTCCGCGCATCGCTGTCTTGTCATTGAATCCTCACGGAGGTGAGAACGGTCTCCTTGGTCCGGAAGAAGAATCAGTAATCGTTCCGGCTATGCAGGAAATGATAGCAAGAGGCATTCAGTGCTTCGGTCCTTTCCCTTCAGATGGTTTCATGGGCTCAGGAAATTATAGTCGCTTTGATGGTATTCTGGCTATGTATCACGATCAAGGATTGGCTCCATTCAAAGCATTGGCAATGGATGAAGGCGTGAATTTTACAGCTGGTCTTCCTATCGTTCGTACTTCACCTGCACACGGCACAGCATATGACATAGCTGGAAAGGGTATCGCTTCTGAAGATTCTTTCCGTCAAGCTATCTATGTAGCTATCGACGTGTTCCGTAATCGCTGTATCGAACGCAAAATATCTGCTCGTCCGTTGCGCAAACAGTATTATGAAAAACGCGACGATAGCGATAAACTGAAGTTGGATATGATTGATGATAATAACACGTTGTAAACAGTAAGAAATTAATATGAAATTTGCAATAATCTCAGCCGGGGAAGGTTCCCGACTAGCAAAAGAAGGGGTTCAGTTGCCTAAACCATTGGTGCAGTTGAACGGCGAGGCTATGGTTGACCGTCTGGTACGTATTTTTGCCCAGAACGGAGCTGAAAAGGTGGTCATCATTATTAATAACGAAGTGCCTCTGACCAAAGAACATATGTTGGAACTGCAACAGAAATCAGAAGTACCTATTGAATTGATTACCAAGACAACTCCGAGCTCTATGCACAGCTTCTATGAATTGAGCCGTTACTTGAACGATGATAAATTTTGTCTGACTACAGTAGATACTATCTTCCGTGAAGACGACTTCGCAAAATACATTTTAGCTTTCAAACAGTCGGACATGGACGGCATGATGGCCGTAACAGATTTTGTAGACGATGAAAAACCATTATATATCTCAACCGATGCAGAGTTGAACATCACTGGTTTTCATGATGCAGCGACTCCTGAATGCAAGTTTATTTCAGGCGGCATCTATTGTCTGACTCCGAAAGCTATCACCACATTGGAACACTGTATGACCAACGGTCTGTCGCGTATGCGCAACTTCCAGCGTCAGTTGGTTGCCGATGGATTGCATTTGGAAGCCTATCCGTTCTCTAAGATTTTAGACGTCGACCATGCCGATGACATAGAAAAAGCTGAGGCTTTCTTAAAAGACAACAACTAATTAAAAAAGAAAAAGAATAGAAATGAGTATTACGGGCAAGAATCTTCGAATCGTCGGCGTAAGCCGTGGTAATGAATATTCACCGAATCACGTAGGCAACGATGCCGCCATCTTCCAGGCAGTGGTCGTGGAGCTGGAAAAAAAAGGTTGTGAAGTAGTAATCTATCCTGAAAAGGACTTTGTGGCTCAAGCAATTGATGCTGAGTTTATTTTTGATATGGCTCGAGATAGAGCTACCATTCAGCGCTTGCAGGAACTTGAGAAAAAAGGATCTGTGGTAATTAATTCTGCTTTCGGCATTGATAATTGTGTACGTAAACCGATGACTGAGTTATTGATGCAGCAAGAGGTGCCACACCCTGAAAGTTATATCATTCCTACTGACGCTCCTTTTACTCCAAATGTATTTCCATGTTGGATGAAACGTGGAAATTCACATGCAATGGTGAAAGAGGACGTAGTTTATGTGGAATGTAAGGAAGAGGCTGAACGCGTATTGGCCGAGTTCAATCGACGTGGTATTCCGGAAGCTGTAGTCAATAAACACTTGGTAGGCGACCTTATTAAGTTTTATGGTGTTCAGGGTACTGATTTCTTTTATACATTCTACCCAACCGAGCAGTCGCACAGTAAGTTCGGATTGGAAGCCATCAACGGTGAGAGCAGAGGCTATCCGTTTGATAAGAAGAAACTGCAAGATATAAGCAATATGGCTGCAGAAGTGTTAAATGTGCCCGTATACGGAGGCGACTGTGTAGTATCGGCCGATGGAGTCATAAAAATCATAGATTTCAATGACTGGCCAAGCTTTGCACGATGCAGAGAAGAAGCCGCTCCATACATCGCAGAATGTATTTATAATAGAATAATGAATCATTTGAAAAAATAAATATGAGTACAGAAAAGAGAGGTCTGGCAGCTTCTTTTAAGTCTATTGACACAGAAGAGTTCCTGGACATTTACTTTAATCGCCCAATAGGTTATGTATGGGCTTTGTTCTTTAAGAGTTTGGGAGTGCATCCTAATGTCGTGACAATTCTCTCTATTATCCTGGGTATGGCAGCAGGTGTGATGTTCTATTTCCCAGATATGAAACATACGCTTATCGGTATCTTTTTGCTGATGTGGGCCAATCACTATGATAGTTGTGACGGTCAGTTGGCGCGTATGACTGGTAAGAAAACTCGATGGGGACGTATGCTGGATGGTTTTGCCGGCGATTTATGGTTCTTTACTATCTATGTAGCCATTTGTCTGCGCGTGATGAATCAGCCATTGCCATTCGGAATCGGTGCAGCAGAAGGATGGACTTGGAGCCTTGGTATCTGGGTACTAGCCACATTCTCTGGTACCGTATGTCACAGCAAACAGTGCACACTTTCAGATTATTATCGCAACATCCACTTGTTCTTCCTAAAAGGTAAGAACGGAAGCGAGTTGGACAATTTCAAACAGCAGCGTGAAATCTTTCACAGTTTGCCTTGGAAGGGTAATTTCTGGTGGAAGACATTCTTGTACTTCTATGGAAATTATACACGCAAGCAGGAAAGTCTGACTCCTAATTTCCAACGTTTCTATAAAGCGGTATTGAAACAGTATGGCGAAAACATCCCTCAGGAACTGCGCGATGAATTCCGTACATTAAGTTTGCCGTTGATGAAATACACCAACATTCTTACTTTCAATACACGTGCTATCGCACTCTATGTATGTTTGCTTATCTGCGAACCATGGTTGTATTTTGTGTTTGAAGTAATAGTCATGACTTCGCTTTATGTTTATATGCACGTTACACATGAAAAAATGTGTAAACATATGTACAACAAATATTTTGCTTGATGAAAGATAAATTCAGAAATATATTCTGGTTCTTTGGCGCTTTTGCCATTGTGGTGATGCTGTGTACCTTCGATATGGATTATTCAGAATTGCTTGAGAACCTGCGTCGTGCTGGGTACTGGCTTCCTGCGGTAATTCTCTTGTGGGTGTTTATTTATTTTATGAACGCTTTGTCGTGGTATATTATTATCTGTGATGGCAAACATGCGAAGGTCCCTTTCTGGAAGGTGTATAAGTTGACCGTTTCTGGTTTCGCCCTGAATTATGCTACACCTGTAGGGCTGATGGGTGGGGAACCATATCGTATCATGGAGCTAACTCCTTATGTGGGAGGCAGCAAGGCTACATCGTCTGTTATCTTATATGTGATGATGCACATTTTCTCACATTTCTGTTTCTGGTTTTTTTCTGTCTTTTTGTTTTTGGCAGTGGAACCATTGAATCCTGGTATGGGAGTGTTGCTGGGCATTGTAGGTGCTTGTTGTGCGGTAGCCATTTATTTCTTCATGAAGGGATATAAAAATGGTATGGCTGTAGGAACATTGCGTCTGTTAACTCATATTCCTTTCGTGAAAAACTGGGCGAAGCGATTCATGGAACAGAAGATGGATTCGTTGCAGCAGGTGGACGATCAGATAGCTGAGTTGCATAAACAGCGTAAGAGTACTTTTTATGCTTCTTTGGGATTGGAATTCAGTGCACGTATCGTTGGATGTCTGGAGGTGTATTTTATTTTGAACATTTTGACTACCGATGTAAGTTTTGTTGCCTGTGTGCTGATTATGGCATTTACTTCTTTATTTGCCAATCTGTTTTTTTTCTCCCCGATGCAGTTGGGTGCTCGGGAAGGAGGATTTGCATTAGCAACGGGCGGTTTGGCCATTTCGAGTGCTTTTGGTGTTTATACTGGTTTGATTACGCGTGTGCGTGAATTGGTGTGGATTATCATTGGTGTTTTGTTGATTAAGGTCGGCAATGGGACAGGTTATATTGATAAAGATAATGAGTAAATAGGATATTAACTAATAGGTAAATACGATAAATAATGAGTAAATTAGATATTCAAGGAGTAATATTCGATTATGGTGGTACAATTGATACCAACAGTCGTCACTGGGCAGAGGTCCTTTGGGAAAAATATGTGGAAATGAAAGTTCCTGTCGACAAGGAAAGTTTTCGTGAGGCATATGTTCATGGTGAGCGTACGTTGGCGAAAGTTCGTCTGGTACTTCCTGAACATGATTTCCATGAAGTACTACGTATCAAGACACGTATTCAGATTGATTATCTGATAGAACAGGGTAAGTTGAACGGTCAACTGGCTCAAGATAAAGCATATGCCACTCATGTAGCCGATTTGTGTTATGATTATGTGCTAAACATACTGGAGCGTACACGTCCGGTAGTTCAGAATCTTTCAGAACACTATAAGCTGGTGCTTGTTTCTAATTTCTATGGAAATATTGAAACTATCTTGAAAGACTTCGGACTCGCTCAGTTCTTCTCTGCTATTGTTGAGTCGTCTGTTGTAGGTGTACGCAAACCAGATCCAGCTATTTATCAGTTGGGTGTAGACGCAATGGGTTATCCAGCAGAAAAGGTACTAGTGGTAGGTGATTCATTCTCAAAAGACGTAGTTCCTGCAAAGAAAGTAGGTTGTCAGGTAGCATGGTTGAAGGGCCAGGGCTGGGGCAATGAAAAAATCGACGAAACATTGCCAGATGTGATTATTACTGATCTTCCTGATTTATTATCTTATATCTTCTAAATCATCATCAGGATGAAAAATACTCATTTTGCTTTAGTGGACAAGCAGTACACAGTACCGTTTGTCCTCATCACCTCATTGTTTTTTTTATGGGGCTTTGCACATGCTATCTTGGATGTGCTGAATAAACATTTTCAGGAGTTGTTAGATATTACGCGTGCGCATTCGGCTATGATTCAGGTCACTATGTACATGGGGTATTTTACTATGGCTATTCCTGCTGGATTATTCATTTCTAAGTATGGCTATCGTAAAGGGGTAGTCTTCGGACTTTTGCTTTATGGTATCGGTTCTATGATGTTTATTCCAGGGCAGTATATGGTATCGTTTAATTTCTTCTTGGTTTCGCTTTTTGTCATTGGTTGTGGCCTGACATTTCTTGAAACAGCAGCTAATCCATATGTCACTGAACTAGGAGCCAAAGAAACAGCTGCTAGTCGTCTGAATTTTGCTCAGTCGTTTAATGGTTTAGGATGTATTTGTGCTCCATTATTGGCTGGATTCTTACTCTTTTCGTCAGACGATTCACAAACGGGCAGTGGTAATGTAGCGCTTCCTTATACCGTGATGGGTGTAGTGGTATTGCTGGTTGCATCTGTTTTTACTCGTGTGAAATTACCTGATATCCAGCATGAAATAGAAGTCGACGAAAGCGGGCACTGCACCAGCATTTGGTCACATAAGATCTTTGTTTTCGGTGTTTTGGCTCTGTTTGCTTATGAAATTGGTGAAATTTCTATCAACAGTTTTTTTATCAATTACGTCATCGAGCAAGGATGGATGACTACCCGTCAGGCCTCTCTGACCTTATCATTTGGCGGATTAAGTTTGTTTATGGTTGGTCGTTTCGTGGGTAGTTGGATAATGCGTTGTGTTGCAGCTGAGAAAATGCTTCTTATCTGTGCAATAGGAACGGTTACGTCAACAGGATTGATTATCCTCGACTTAGGTATGATTTCATTCTTAGCTCTATTAGCATGCTATGCATTTGAAGCCATTATGTTCCCAACAATCTTTGCCTTGTCACTAAAAGGAATGGGTAGTCACACGAAACGCGCCTCTTCATTCCTGATGATGTCGCCAGCAGGTGGAGCAGTAGGCCCATTGTTGATGGGATGGGCAGCCGATCACTATGGTATGTCATTGTCGTTCATTGTGCCATGTATGGGATACGTTATTGTTCTCTTATATGCTATAGCTCAGGTCAGAACTACACATCAATAAATAGTGAAGATATTACCAATCACAAGATAGAAATAGTAAAAATCTATTATATGAAAAAATGTATAAAAACGAGAAGTAAAGTATGAAGACAAACACATTAAATAAAGTTATGTTTATCGCTTTCTTGGCTTTGTTACCAGGAATGAAAGTAGCGGCTCAAAATCAAGATTGGAAATCAATTCTCAAGGGAGTTGCTTCTGTAGTAGAAGAAAAAGTAGGCGACAAAATAGGCCATAACTTAGATACCGTATCATTAACAGGTTCATGGCAATACGTATGTCCCGATGTTAGTTTCGAATCTGATGACTTGTTGTCAAAAGCAGGAAGCGAATTGGGTGCTAAGAAGGTGGAAGAACACTTGGCAGGCATACTCGCAAAAATAGGATTTAACGAAAATACCGTGTTTACGTTTAATTCCGACAGCACCTATACCATGCGTACATCAAAAAGAACGCTTCAAGGAACATATTCTTTCAATAAAGAAACATATGAAATCGTGATGACCTCTCGACTAAATATGAAGTTTAACGCAGAAATCGTTAAAAAGCTATCCAAGCCGAAATCAATGATTCTTCGTTTTCAAGCTGACAAACTGATGGATTTATTTAAGCAGGTTTCAGACTCTCTGGCTCAGCGGTCAACCAACAAACAGATGTCATTGATTAATAATTTATTAGATAAATACACCGGTTTATCTCTAGGATTTGAGCTAAACAAACAATAAAACGACATAAACAAAAGGTTTATTTTTAATTACTGCCAACTGCCAACAGATTTTTTGACAATTGGTAGTAATTTTTTAGTATCTGAAATACCAGAAACATCATCTATCCCCTTATGATTTCAAGAACGAGCAACACCATAAAAAAATAGGATGGAGAAACCCTCCATCCTATTATATACAGTCAGAATAAAAATTCTGAATTATTTCTTAAAGTATCTGTTGTACAAACCTTCGAAACCTTTACCGTGACGAGCTTCGTCCTTAGCCATTTCATGAACAGTATCATGGATAGCATCCAAGTTCAAAGCCTTAGCACGAGTAGCGATACGTTTTTTATCTTCGCAAGCACCACATTCAGCGTTCATACGTTTTTCCAAGTTTGTTTTAGTATCCCATACGCAGTCGCCCAACAATTCAGCAAATTTAGCAGCATGTTCAGCTTCTTCCCAAGCATAACGCTTATAAGCTTCAGCGATTTCTGGGTAACCTTCGCGGTCAGCCTGACGGCTCATAGCCAAGTACATACCAACTTCAGTACATTCGCCCATGAAGTGATTGTTCAAGTCTTTGATCATTTCTTCGTCACAACCTTTAGCTACGCCGATAACGTGTTCGTCAGCGAATACAAGACCAGCACCTTCTTTAGGTTCTTCCATTTCTTTGAATTTAGAAGCAGGAGCTTTACACAATGGGCACTTCTCTGGTGCAGTTTCGCCTTCATGAATGTAACCACATACAGTACAAATAAATTTTTTCATAATCGTAAAATTTGTTAGTTAGTTATTAAAACTTTGTTTGTAATTTCAACAATAAATTATTGATTGAGATGTCAGCAAGTTTTACTCAATCAGTTTCTGTTAGTTTCTGCATCCTTGCAGTTCGGACAAATCCCTTTATAATAACAATGGACTTCCTCAACTTCGAAACCGTTGTCTTCCAAATTCTTAACATCTTCAATTCTCGTCTGGTAAGGCAAGTCAAATATCTTACCACAAGATTTACATTGGAAATGAGCATGAATAGACAAATCGCTATCAAAACAAGTGTTACGCTCGTCAATCGTTAGCATTTTGGCAGCACCATGTTCAACAAATAGTTTCAACGTATTATATACCGTTGTCTTAGAAAGGGTTGGAATTTCCTTGCAAAGCGCCAAATAGATTTCATCCACACAGGGATGAGTATGATGCTTTATCAGATAATCCATGATAGCGATGCGTTGTACGGATGGCTTTATTTGAAAACTAAGCAAATATTCGTAAACGTTCATACTCTTTCTTTCAATAATGTAATTGTTACAATTTTTAATTCATGGCAAAGATACGAACAATTTCCGTAAATCCAAGACATTGGAAATATTTTTTAGATTTTTTAGATGTTCGGGTATTGGGAAGAGTCCCGAATATTGTTTATTTTTGTAGAATCTTATAAAAACAACAACAGTTTATGAAGTTTGGTTTTGTGAAAGTGGCTGCTGCCATCCCAGAGGTGAAAGTAGCCGACTGTAAATTTAATGCGCAGCAGGCAGAAGCTCAGATTCTGGTTGCAGATGGTAAGGGTGTGGAAATAATTGTATTTCCGGAGTTGAATCTGACTGGGTATACATGTGGTGATTTGTTTAATCAGCAGGTATTGCTTGAACAGGCAGAAATTGCGCTGATGCAGGTTATGAACAATACGCGTCAGATGGATATTGTGTCTATTGTAGGTATGCCTGTAATAGTAGAGGGCACTCTTATGGACTGTGCTGTAGTTTTTCAGAAAGGTAAGATTCTGGGAGTGGTTCCAAAGACGTACTTGGCCAATTCAAAAGAATTCTGTGAGTTGCGCTGGTTCTCTTCTTCACTTTCACATGCAGATAATGCTGTGGTCAGACTTTGTGGGCAGTTAGTTCCTGTTAGACGCAATCTTTTGTTTGATACGCCTAATGCCTGTTTTGGTATTGAGATTTCTGAGGATTTATGGGCTCCGGCTCCTCCTAGTTCTGAATTGGCTGTGAAGGGTGCTGATATTATTTTTAATCTTTGTGCTAATACGGAAGGTATTTCTAAATATCAGTACTTAGGTTCGTTATTGGCGCAGCAGTCGGCTCGTTGTCTGGCTGGTTATGTATTTGCTTCTAGTGGCTTTGGTGAATCGACTACTGATGGCGTGTTTGGTGGAGATGCGTTCATTTATGAAAATGGTGAACTGCTGGCTGCTTCTGAAAGATTCTCTTTGGAAAGTCAGTTGATTACGAGTGAGATTGACGTGGAACGTATCAGAAGTGAACGTTTGGTTAACAATACTTTTACTACTAGTGTCCTAGCATATGTTAATCATCCTGCTACTCATATCAATACAGAGTTGGTGGCTAGTCGCGAGCTTTCTTTAACTCGTTTTATTGAGCCTCATCCGTTTGTCCCTGCTGGTATTGATCTTGATGCCAGATGTGAGGAAATATTCTCTATTCAGGTATTGGGACTAGCTAAGCGATTGGTTCATACTAATTGCAAGTCGGTAGTTGTTGGTATCTCAGGTGGTTTGGATTCAACTCTAGCTCTTCTTGTTTGTGTTAAGACGTTTGATAAATTGAATCTGTCACGTAAAGGAATTATTGGTATTACTATGCCGGGATTTGGTACTACCGACCGTACTTATAACAATGCCCTGAGTTTGATGAGTTCATTGCAGGTGACTACCAAGGAAATCAGCATAAAGAATGCTTGTATTCAGCATTTCTTGGATATTGAACATGATTCAAATGTTCATGATGTGACTTACGAAAACAGTCAGGCTCGTGAACGTACACAGATTCTGATGGATTATGCTAATAAGGTAGGCGCTCTGGTTATTGGCACGGGCGACTTGTCGGAACTGGCATTAGGATGGGCTACGTACAATGGTGACCACATGTCCATGTATGGTGTGAACGGCAGTATCCCTAAAACGCTGGTTCGTTATTTGGTCAATTGGGTAGCTCAGACAGGTGTGGATATTATCTCTCGAAATACATTGCTTGATATCATTGACACACCAATCAGTCCGGAATTGATTCCTGCTGATGAAAATGGTAATATAAAACAAAAAACAGAAGATTTGGTGGGTCCGTATGAACTCCACGATTTCTTTATCTATCATTTCTTACGTTGTGGCGCTCGTCCGGCTAAGATTTTCTACTTAGCCGAAATTGCGTTTAGGGGTGTGTATGACAGTACAACCATTAAGAAATGGCTGACAACTTTCTGTCGTCGTTTCTTCCAGCAACAGTTTAAGCGTTCTTGTCTGCCTGACGGACCGAAGGTGGGTTCTATTTCTTTGAGTCCGCGTGGCGACTGGCATATGCCGAGTGATGCAAGCGCAGCTGTGTGGCTGCAGGAATGTGAGGAATTACAGGCTTAACTTTTTGGTATAGGCTATAAAATAACAGACGGTCTTTCAAGTTCTCTTATAGAAGCCTGAAAGACCGTCTGACTTTTTTATGTGTTTGGTATGTGTACTCAACACTGAACCGATGTAGTGTTCAAGTGACGATTGATTTGTCGTTTCATGCGCAGACCAAGCAATGTTACAGAGCAGGCAAATCCAATCGGATAGGCAAGCCATACACCTGAAATGCCCCATTCCAACAAAAAACCACATGTGTAACCGAAGGGAATGGCTATGATGAAGTAGGCAAGAAATGAAATCCACATTATAACCTTCACGTCGGCAAGACCTCTGAGTGAGTTGGTCAGTACAATCTGACAGCTGTCGCCTATCTGATATAGCATTAGGATAGGAAGCAATGTCTTTACGATGTCATTTACAGTCACATCATCGGTAAATAAGAAACCAAGAAAGTCTTTCGTTATAAATAAGGTAAAACATACGATGGCCACTATACATAAAGCAATGTGAAGCCCGGCAATCGTTATCTTGCGTACCATGAACCAGTTGTTGGCTCCTTTGTAGTAACTGGTACGGATGGCAACGGCCGATCCTAGTCCTAGGTAGGTAGTAAAGCTTATTAGCGATATGGTGATGGCTATCTGATGAGCAGCCAGAGCCTGACTACCTAACCATCCTATCATGATAGCAGTCATGCAGAATGTTCCTGCCTCCAGACCTTGTTGTAATCCAATAGGCCATCCGATGATATTGAGTTTTTTCCAACTGTGACGATTGATGCGTATTAGCGCTACTCCTTTTCGATAGGGCTCATAAGCTGTGCGTTTGGTAAAAACTGTGATAAAAAGTACCAGAATGATGAAGCGAGAAACCAAGGTACTGATACCGGCACCAAACAATCCTAATTCCGGGGCTCCCATCTTTCCGTAGATAAGTACGTAATTACCCATAATATTCAGCAGATTACCAATGAGCAGTACCCACATGGAAATAGAGGGGTTGGCTATTCCCTCTACAAATTGGCGGAAAGAATTGGCCATCATTACGAAAACTACTGAACACAAGGTGACTAGGTAGTAAGGGCGTATGAGTGGCATGAGCTCTGAGGGCTGACCTAATAAGTCGAGGTTGAAATACAGAACTGAGAGTACTGTCAGAATCAGCAGGGTGGTGGTTAAATTGGCCACGAGGCTGTTTTTCAGCCAACCGCCGATAGCAATATGTTTGTTCTTAGCCAGGTTTTCACCGATAAGAGGAGTCAGATTATAAGAAAACCCTGTGCCAAGAATGATGAAAGCATTGATGACATTGTTGACAAATGAAGCAGCTGCCAGTTCGTCTGTTGAATGTTGTCCCACCATGATAGTATCAGCCAGTCCTGTGATGATGGCTCCCAACTGTCCTACGATAATAGGAATTCCTAATACTATGAGTGATTTGTAATGTTGTCTATAGTCTTTAATTCTTTGAATCATATCTATTCGTTCTGTGTCTTTTAATTATATTGTGTGTTATCATGTAGTAGACTAAAAAACAAAGGGAACGAGCATAGAAGATCCTCTTGTAGTCCAGTTGGAGAACAAGATTTGATGTGTACTTTTAGGTGGATATGTGAATTTATTAGTCATATTTTTCTTTTGGGACTGCAAAAATACGCATTTTCAGTGAACTAGTGGATATAATTCCTCACAAATTTACGGACGCGTTCTGTGTATTCTTCAGGGTAGTTCTGATAGGATGCGGCATGTGCTGTATTAGGAACAATCCATAATTCTTTGGGTGTTGGTTTTGCAGCATATACTTTATGTACCATGTAGGTAGGCACATACTTGTCGGCATCGCCATGGATAAAAAACATGGGAAGCTGGCATTTGGCAACTTGCTTAATAGCTGAGGCTTCTTTAAAATTCCATCCGAGTTGTTTCTCGCACAGCCAACTGCTGACATACAGTAAAGGAAATGCAGGAAGTCCGAATTGTTCTTTCAGCTCTTTCTCAAATTGGTCCCACACACTGGTATATCCACAATCTTCAACAAAACATCTGATGTAAGAGGGAAGCTTTTCTCCCGAAGTCATCATGGTGGTAGCAGCTCCCATGGAAATGCCATGAACCACCGACTGAATTGAATCACCAAAGAGACGTGGCGCCAAATCAATCCACTGCATGACATCCTTGCGGTCCAGCCATCCCATCTGGATAGCTTCACCATTAGTTAAGCCGGAGAAGCGCAAGTCGGGTATTAGTACATTATAATCCAACGAATGATTGTATAAATAACTGATGTGGAACATCCGTACAGCACAGTCGGTATATCCGTGAACGATGACGGCAGTCTTTCGAGTAGGGCGTGAAGCATAAGCATAATACGCATGCATACGTATTCCGTCGGGAGCAGTAATAAACGTGTCGCGCAATGCATTGTGCTGCTGCAGACTGTCTAACCACGGACGAATCTGTGGATACCTCTTACACATCTTCTGCATAGTAGCTTGTTGGTCAATATTCTCATTAGCCGGACGGAGCGCATAATCAATCATAAAAAATCCGCCTCCGATGCATCCTGCCATGAGCAATATAATAACAGTTATTATTCCAATACCTACTTTCTTTCTCATACCATAAATAATAAATATATATAAAATATACCCCTGTTACAATTAAATGTAGCAGGGGCGAATTCATTTGAATTATCTATTCCAGATATCCCACGACCCAAAAGCTTGCAAGAGCAACATTTCCAGTCCATTCTTTACAGTAGCCCCATAATCACTACCTTTTTTCATAAAGAGCGTAGTATCCGGATTGTACAGCAAATCATACAGAAGGTGCTGCGGAGTCAGACATTCATAAGGAATATTCGGACACTCATCAGCTTGAGGATACATGCCGATAGGCGTACAGTTAACGATAACCTTATACTCATCCATGATGGCAGGAGTCAGATCCTCATACGTAATAGTATCTTTATCCTTACGTGCTCTCGAAACAAATAAAGTTTCCAGACCCAGCTGTTTCAATCCATGATTGATAGCCTTAGACGCCCCTCCCGTACCCAAGATTAGCGCCTTCTTATGTTGAGGCTCCAGCAGCGATTCAATAGACTGAGTAAATCCCATAATATCCGAGTTGTATCCAGTAAGGAACGGTTTACCTTTCACATGCTTTACCTTCACCACATTAACCGCACCTATAGCTTCAGCATCCTTGTCGATAGCATTCAAAAACGGAATGATCTGTTCTTTATAAGGAATAGTTACATTAAAACCAACCAAATTCGGATTAGACGCAATCACCTTTGCTAAGTCATCGATGGAAGGAATTTCAAAGTTTATATATTCCGCATTAATTAACTCAGAACGAAATTTCTCGTTGAAAAAGTTCCTGGAAAACGAATGTCCCAGTGGATAACCAATTAAACCAAATTTTTTCATTTCCGTAAAAGTTATAGTTATTTTGTAGCAAAATAGAGGGTACAAATACCCATTGTAAGTCTTTTGAATGAAACCTGACTGAATCCTGCTTTACGAATGATATCCTGCATGATTTCTCCCTGCGGAAAAGCTTTGATTGATTCTGGAAGATACGTGTAGGCGCTACGGTCTTTAGACATTAGTTTTCCGATAGTAGGGATAACTATTTTAGAATAAAGAGCATAAAGCTGTTTCATTGGGAAACCTTCAGGTTGTGATAGTTCGAGTATGACCAGATGTCCGCCGGGTACGAGTACTCGGTGCATTTCCTTTAATCCCTGGTCCAAGTTCTCAAAGTTTCTGATACCAAAAGCTACCGTAATGGCATCAAAACGATTGTCGTCGAAGGTGAGGGCAGTACAGTCTTCTTTTGCGAAAGAGATTTGTTTGTCTAATCCGGCTGCTTTCACTTTCTCTCTACCCACGTTCATCATGCCTTCTGATATATCTGTACCAATCAGTTCCTTCGGTTGAAGGACCTGGCAGGCCTGTATGGCGAAATCGCCTGTACCAGTAGCCACATCCATCATCTTCTGCGGGTGAAACGGTTTAAGTTTGTTGATAGCCTTTCGTCTCCAGCTTTTGTCAATACCCATGGAGAGTACATGATTCAAGTTATCATACGTAGGTGCAATGTTATCAAACATTTTTTCTACCTGTACGGCTTTCCTTTCGTCTTCGTTGTATGGTTTTACATTTTCTTGTGGATAATTTGACATAGGGAGATATTTTAAAAGAAACTTTTTGTGATTACGGGATTCAATAATCCCACATGAACAGAAATAGGGATGCCGACCCATCATGGCAGAGGGTCGGCAGTCCTTATATCAATGTATTTATTAGTTAGCTGAATCTTATTTGTTCAAATATTCAGTAACATTCTTTTCGATACGGTCATTCAACGCTTCTGTATCAGCCTTAACGAATGTTTCACCAGTGATGTGTTCGAAAAGTTCGATGTAGCGGTTGCTGATAGATTCAACGATAGCTGGAGTCATTTCAGGAACAGTCTGTCCTTCTTTACCCTGGAAATTATTGTCCATCAACCATTCGCGAACGAATTCTTTAGAAAGCTGTTTCTGAGGTTCGCCTTTTTCGAAACGTTCCTGGTATCCTTCAGAATAGAAGTAACGGCTAGAGTCAGGAGTATGGATTTCGTCCATCAGATATATCTGACCATTGTGTTTACCGAATTCATATTTTGTATCAACCAAAATCAAGCCACGCTGAGCTGCGATTTCTGTACCGCGTTCAAACAAGGCCATGGTGTATTTTTCCAAGATTTCATATTCTTCTGGAGTAGCGAGGCCCTGAGCCAAGATTTCTTCCTTAGAAATGTCTTCGTCATGTGCGCCAATTTCAGCTTTTGTAGTAGGAGTGATGATAGGCTGAGGGAACTTTTCGTTTTCACGCATATTCTCTGGAAGAGTAATGCCGCAGATTTCACGCACACCGCTCTTATAAGCACGCCATGCACTACCGCAAAGATAACCACGAACAATCATTTCCACTGGGAAGCCTTCGCACATAACACCTACAGTGACCATTGGGTCTGGTGTGGCTAATTTCCAGTTAGGGCAGATATCAGTAGTTGCATCTAAGAATTTAGCTGCAATCTGATTCAACATTTGTCCTTTGTAAGGGATACCCTCAGGTAAAACTACGTCAAAAGCCGAGATACGGTCTGAAGCAACCATTACTAATTTTTCATCATTGATGTTATAAACATCACGAACTTTACCGTGGTAAACACTTTTCTGACCAGGGAAGTTAAAATCTGTTTTTGTTAATGCTTTACTCATTTCTTATTTAGATTATTATATGGATTGTTTTTTCTAACTTAAAGACTGGTATTCTTCTGAGCCTGTTCTTCTTTCAGTTTGACCGCCTTACGTTCTTTTCGTTCGGCTTTTTCTTTCTCTTCGAATTTTTCGTAAGCATCGACTATGCGAGTCACTAATTTATGTCGTACGATATCTTTTTTGTTGAGCTCGATAAATCCGATACCTTTAACGTCTTTCAGGATACGTAATGCCTGTATCAGTCCCGATGTTTGTGACATCGGGAGGTCAATCTGAGTCATGTCTCCTGTGATAATCATCTTTGTATTCATACCCATACGCGTCAGAAACATCTTAATCTGCTGTGTAGTAGTATTCTGAGCCTCGTCCAGGATGACTACTGCATCATTTAGTGTTCTACCACGCATGAAAGCCAAAGGAGCTATTTGAATAACATCCAACTCCAATAATTCCTTCAGTTTGGCAGCAGGAATCATATCTTGAAGTGCATCATACAGAGGCTGCAGATAAGGGTCAATCTTATCCTTCATATCGCCTGGAAGAAAACCCAGTTTTTCACCAGCTTCAACAGCAGGTCTGCTTAAAATGATGCGTTTGATTTCTTTATTTTTTAAGGCACGAACAGCCAGAGCGATGGCTGTATAAGTTTTACCAGAGCCAGCAGGACCAATAGCGAAAATCATATCGTTCTTTTCAAACTGTTTGACCAACTTAACCTGATTAGCACTTCTTGGAGTTATGGGTTTACCTGTGACACTGAAGACGATGGCCTCGCCCGTACTTTCACGCTGAGGCGACTTACCTTTTATAATGTCCAGGATTGTTTCTTCGTTTAGAGAATTGTATTTGACGCAGTATTTTTCCAAAGCTTGTACAGCTTCTTCGAAAGCGCACATTTCTTCTTCATCTCCCATAATCTTCATGACGTTTCCTCGCGCCACAATGCGAAGTTTGGGAAATAAAGCTTTAATCATTTGTATATTGACGTTGTTCACGCCGTAGAAGATAACCGGATCGATATCTTCCAAAACAATATGTTTTTCTATCATTCAGTTATTAAGCAACGCTTTTAAATCTATTATTTCTGCAAAATTACGAAATCCTTTTGATTGTTGCATCAATTGGGTATACAAAAAATGCCAGCTCGTTAATGAAAGCTGGCATTTTCTTATAATTGGCAAAAAAATGATACGAAAAATGGTACGGATGTGTCAATGAGTAGTCCGTGGAAAATGGCGATGGGAATCATGTCTTTTCCTGAACAACGGGTGATGACGGGTAGTACTACGTCCATCGAGTTGACTCCGGCTGCTGATATCGGGGCTATCTTGCCAAAGTAGCGTGCGATGAGTGGACCGCCTAAGAGTGACATCATTTCTCTGAAGATGTTTGACAGTAGGGCGATGGTTCCTAATTCGGTGGCCAACTGAAGACCGATTGATGGTTCTTTAATCTGGGTAATCAGTATGGATGAGAGTGAATAGTAGGCAAATCCGCTACCAACGGCGAGGCAGTCGAACACGCTCCATTTGGATAACAGCAGACTGGCTAGCGCTGAGAATAAGAGCGTACCGCTGACCGTAGCTAAGGGAATAAGTAGAAACTTTGGTTGGAAATTAAAGAGGATGTTCTTGAAATCCTTGCTAGAACCAATGCTTAATCCCACTTGAAGCATGAGCGCGTAGACAATATACATGGATAGATTAGCCTTTTGGAAGTCAAAAGGAATCACTTTAGCCAGGCCTAAAACGCATCCGGCTACGAAAAACATTAAAACAATGATACTTCCTTTCATTCCTTATCTCCTTTCTGTTTAGTTGGTGCTTCAGATGTCTTGTGAAAGAAGAAACGCATAACAAACCATGCCGCCAAGACACTGCCACAAGTTGCCGATACTGAAATTATAGCAGCTTGCCATCCGAAATTACCTAAGTTCATGATTAATGCGTCATTTGATCCAATAGTAATTCCCATAATGAAAAGCAAAACGAAAATAGTAATTGAAATGGTCTTCTCTGTCTTCTGAAGAATGGCCTTATGACGGAATAGGTAGCCTAGTGAGATGCCCGTCATCATAGTTGCTACAATTGAAAACATAGTCTGAATTCAGTTTTTTTATTGGTTTGTCCTTTAAGTTAGTTATCTCTGTTCTCCTAAAACACCTTTGTCGTACTTTTAGGTATAAAAAAAAGTCGGTTCCACGGAATGTGAAACTGGCTTTTCAATATAAGTATTTAGGTCGGTTGTTTTATTTGAGGGCGCAAAGGTATAATTTCCATGAATATTTACCAAATATTTATGAATACTTTATTTGATTTTTTTAAAGATTGTTTTAAATAGTTGGGTGAAAAGATTTAAAAAATCCTATATTTGCAAATCTTAGTGGGAGGAAGGTCGATTTTCTATAAAGGGTATCGATTTAGCTCTGTGAAATGTGGAAAACAACTAAATGAGAAAAATGCAGACGATTTTATTAGTTATAGTGGCTCTGATTTGCCCATTGCTGGTTCAAGGGAAGGATTCTTTGACCTATTGTTCGCCGTTTGATTTCCCGTTGCAGTTAAGTGCGAATTTTGGTGAACTGCGTCCGAATCATTTTCATAATGGATTGGATATTAAGACTAAGGGTAGTGTAGGGCATCCTATAAAATGTATTGCTGATGGGTATGTGGTACGTGCTAAAGTGCAGCATGGCGGCTACGGACAAGCTATTTATGTGGCTCATCCTAACGGGCAGACTTCGGTGTACGGACATATCATACGTTTTGCTCCTAAGATAGAGCAATGCATTAGGGAATATCAGTACGAGAATGAAACCTTTACTTGCGATTTGAATTTCAATTCGGATGAGTATCCTATAAAACAGGGAGATATTATCGCATGGAGCGGCAATGAAGGCTCGTCTGGCGGACCGCATCTTCATTTGGAACTGAGAACTACGGCTACGGACGAGTATCTCAATCCAATGCCTTATTATATGAAGTGGCTGAGGGATACCAAAGCACCTGTGGCTTCTTACCTGGCTCTTTATCCTATGGAAGGTAAAGGAGTGGTAGAGGGATCAACTCAGAGAAAGAAATTGATTCGCACCAATGCGTCTTCCATCGTTCTTCATGCTTGGGGTGAGGTTTATGCCGGCATCAGTGCCATAGATAAGATGGATAATACTTCTAATATCTACGGAGTACATCAAGTGACGCTCTTTGTAGATGATAAGAAGGTGTTTAGTAGTATTATGGATGCGGTGCTGCCAGAAGAGAACCGAATGATTAATTCGTTTGTAGATTACGATGAACGCTTACGTACAAGAAAATGGATTATGCGGTGTTATAAAGCGCCAGGCAACCGCTTGCGTCTGCTTGATGGCGGTGAAGAACGTGGCGTGATAACAATTGACGAAGAAAGAATGTATAAATTGCGTTTCGAGCTGACAGACAATTTCGGTAATAAGCAAATTTACCGGATGAGGGTGCTGGGTAAGAAACAGGTCATTCCGGAAAAGAGAGCAGTGAAAGATGAACTACTGAATCCGTTCCGTTTTTCCATAGTTCAGCGTCCAGGGTTGGAACTGCTGGTACCGAAAGGATATGTTTATGATTACACACCGCTGGATATTACGATAAAAGAAGACAGTATAGGTCTCTCTAACCGATATACGTTGGATATGGGAAATTCCCCGTTGCACGGATATTGTCCTATTGCATTAGGTATAAAGAGAATGCCCGTAGCTGATTCGGCCAAATATTACATTCGTCAGGAGTATAAAGGATGGTCGGGTCCTGTTGATGGGGTGATAGAAGGCAGATGGATTTATGGTAAAGTACGCTCGTTGGGTACTTTTACGGTAGCAGTAGACACCATCGGTCCGAAAGTTGTACCCCTCGATCAGGCCGGATGGCGCTCATCAGGAAATATTCGTTTCCGAGTGAACGACCATGAATCGGGCATAGATATATATAAAGTATACGTTGATGGCAAGTTCGTTCTTTTCGGTTTGAAGAAAGGAATACTTGTCATTCAAGATAAAAAGAAAATAAAAAGAGGAGTGCCACACCGATTGGTTGTTCATGTGACCGACAAATGTGGTAATGAGACTAGAAAACAATTTAAATTTTAATTATACATCTTAATATCATTAATATCATGATGAAAAGACTAATGATGGCTGTGGTTTTATTATCAGCCTTTGTAGTAAACGGTTGGGCATGTACCAACTTCTTAATCGGTAAGAAAGCATCTACCGATGGTTCTGTAATGATTTCATACTCGGCCGACTCATATGGTTCATTCGGTTGGTTGTGTCATTATCCTGCTGCCACTCATCCGGCAGGTGCAATCCGTCAGATTTTCGACTGGGAAAATGGCGCTTACCATGGAGAAATCAAAGAAGCACGCCAGACTTATAATGTGATTGGTAATATCAACGAACACCAAGTAACTATCGCAGAAACAACTTGGGGCGGTCGTCCTGAACTGGTTGACACAACAGGTATCATCGACTATGGTAGCTTGATTGCTTTGGGCCTTCAGCGTTCACGTACAGCTAAAGAAGCTATTAAAGTAATGACCGACTTGGTAAAAGAATACGGTTACAACAGTAGCGGCGAATCATTCTCAATTGCCGATCCTAACGAAGCGTGGATCATGGAAATGGTAGGTAAAGGTCCAGGCGTGAAAGGTGCTGTATGGGTAGCGGTTCGTATTCCAGACGACTGTATCGCAGCTCATGCCAACCAGAGCCGTATCCACAAGTTCAACTTGAACGACAAAGAAAACTGCCTATACTCACCAGATGTTATCTCATTTGCTCGTGAAAAAGGTTACTTCGAAGGTAAAAATGAAGACTTCAGTTTCTCAAAAGCATATAATCCACTCGACTTCGGTGGTCTCCGTTTCTGCGAAGCACGTGTGTGGAGCTTCTATAATCAGTTCAGCAAATCAACAGGTGAATCTTATTTACCTTATATAAAAGGTGAAAGCAAAGATCCAATGCCTCTTTACATCAAAGCCGACCGCAAACTTTCTGTTCGTGATGTTCAGAATGCTATGCGCGACCACTACGAAGGAACAGAACTTGACATTACAAAAGATTTTGGTGCAGGTCCTTTCCAGATGCCATACCGCATGTCGCCACTGACATTCAAAGTTGACGGAAAAGAATATTTCAACGAACGTCCTATCTCAACTCAGCAGAGTGCATTCTCATTCGTTTCACAGGTACGCGCCAACATGCCTGACATGGTAGGTGGTGTAATCTGGTTTGGTTTAGACGATGCCAACATGACTGTCTTCACTCCAGTATACTGTGCAACAGACGTAGTACCTTTCCCATACCGTGAAGACAATGGCGACTGTGTAACTTTCTCATGGGATTCAGCATTCTGGATTTACAACTGGGTAGCCGACATGATTCGTCCACGTTACAGCATGATGATTGATGATATGCGTGCAGTACAGAATAGTTTGGAGGATACTTATGAACAAGCTCAGGCTGGCATCGAAGCACAGGCTATCAAATTGTATCAAGAAGATCCTAAGAAAGCTCAGGCATTCTTGACTAACTATACAAGCCAGGCTGCAGTAACAGCAGTTGAAAGCTGGAAGAAATTGGGTGAATTCCTTATTGTACGTTATAATGACGGTGTAACAAAACCTGTTAAGAATGGTAAATTAGTTCGTCCTGCAACAGGTAATTGTGCTCCTGTAGTACGTCAGGGTTATCCTGAAGAATTCTTGAAAGAATATGTAAAAGCTACAGGCAATCGTTATGAAGTTAAAGAACTTAAGTAATAAGAGAATCGTCCGGAAGTTATGACATGAATCAATCGCCAGGAGAATGATTGATTCACTTAATGCTGGAATAAAAGAAAAGGTGTCAGTTTCCTCACTCTAAGTGATGAAACTGGCGCCTTTTCCCTTTGTGGAAGTTGCCGCATCATGATGTCTGCTGTGTGTGATGCAATATGTTTAAACAACATCCTTATTTTTTTCTTAGTCTAAATATTAGGAAAAGTTGAATGAATCTTTTATTTTTGTGTCAATAATGAATTTTCACATTTAAAAACTAAAATATCATGGAAAACGAAGAATTAATTAAATTATGCACTGAGAAGGCTCAGGGTTGGTTGACTCCTGCTTACGATGCAGAAACTCAGACTGCAGTAAAAGCTATGCTTGACAATCCTGACAAAACAGACCTGATTGAAGCTTTCTACAAAGATTTGGAATTTGGTACTGGTGGTTTGAGAGGTATCATGGGAGCTGGTTCAAACCGCATGAATATCTATACTGTAGGTGCTGCTACTCAGGGTTTGTCTAATTATTTGAATAAATGTTTCGCTGGAAAGAAAGACATCGCAGTAGTGGTTGGTCATGACTGTCGTAACAACAGCCGCTTGTTTGCTGAAATTTCTGCTGATATTTTCTCTGCCAACGGTATTAAGGTATACTTGTTTGACGATATGCGTCCTACTCCAGAAATGTCATTTGCTATCCGTCACTTGGGTTGCCAGAGCGGTATTATCTTGACAGCTTCTCATAATCCTAAAGAATATAACGGTTACAAAGCATACTGGGAAGATGGTGCACAAGTATTGTCTCCACATGATACAGGTATCATCGATGAAGTAAACAAGATTGCTTCTGCTGCTGATATCAAATTCCAGGGTAATAAAGACTTAATCCAGATTATCGGTAAGGAAATTGACGATATCTACTTGGAGAAAGTTCATTCTATCTCAATCGATCCTGAAGTTATCCAGCGTCAGAAAGACTTGAAGATTGTATATACCCCTATTCACGGTACAGGTATGATGTTGATCCCTCAGTCATTGAAATTGTGGGGCTTCGAAAACGTACACTGTGTTCCTGAACAGATGGTTAAGAGTGGCGATTTCCCAACAGTTATTTCTCCAAATCCAGAAAATGCTGAAGCATTGACATTGGCTATCAATTTGGCTAAAGAAATAGACGGTGATATCGTGATGGCTTCTGACCCTGATGCTGACCGTGTAGGTATGGCTTGTAAAGACGATAAGGGAGAATGGGTATTGATTAACGGTAATCAGACCTGCTTGTTGTTCTTGTATTACATCATCAAGAACCGTATCGCAATGGGTAAGATGAAGGGTAATGAATTTGTTGTTAAGACTATCGTTACTACCGAATTGATTAAGGCTGTTGCTGATAAGAACAATATTGAAATGTACGACTGCTACACAGGCTTTAAATGGATTGCACGTCAGATTCGCTTGGATGAAGGTGTTAAACAGTATATCGGTGGTGGCGAAGAAAGCTACGGCTTCTTGGCTGAAGACTTCGTACGTGATAAAGACGCTGTATCAGCATGCTCTTTGTTGGCTGAAATCTGTGCTTGGGCTAAAGACCAGGGTAAGACTTTGTATGACGTATTGATGGATATCTACGTAGAATACGGTTTCTCTAATGAAATTACTGTCAACGTGGTTAAACCTGGTAAGAGCGGTGCTGATGAAATCAAAGCTATGATGGAAGGTTTCCGTGCTAATCCTCCTAAGGAATTGGGTGGCTCTAAGGTAGTTCTGGTAAAAGACTATGGTACATTGAAGGCTACAGATGCTGAAGGTAATGTTACTGATGTAGACATGCCTGCAACTTCTAACGTACTTCAGTTCTTCACAGAAGACGGTACTAAGGTTTCAGTTCGTCCTTCAGGTACAGAACCTAAGATTAAGTTCTATATGGAAATCAAGGGTGAAATGGCTTGTCCTAAGTGCTATAAATCGGCATTGGCAGAAGCTAAGATTAAGGCTGAAGCTGTTAAGGAATCTTTGGGTATCTAATCTGATTCAGATATAACCGAGAGGTTAATACAAAATAAAAAAGCTGCATTGGTGCGATGGCATCGATGCAGCTTTTTTTTAGTCTTTATGTGAAGGCTGCGAAACCATGAAGGATTAACTGCAACCTTAAAACAGATGTTTCTCCTTTTAATTATGCTTACGGATGATAGTCATGATGTCTTCTTCAGTTCCGCTGAAAGGACCAGACTTCTCTAATTTAATAGTTGAGGCAGCCGCAGCAAAACATCCGGCTTCCTTATAAGAAGCTCCTTGATTACGCATGTAAAGATATCCCATAGAATAAGTGTCACCGCATCCGGTAGCGTCTACTACTTCATGAGGAGGGTAGGCGGGAATTTCGTAGAATTGTCCCTCGGCATAAATCAGAGAACCCATGCTTCCCAATGTAAGCAGAACCTCCTTGACACCCCATTCGGCCAATTGGATGGCAGCCTGTCTTAAATCCTTATAGCCAGTCAACACTTCCGCTTCGTGCTCGTTGACCTTTAAAATATCGATATACTTCAACGCCTCCAACTTATTCTCCCAGTCGACAGGAAACACCTTCTCACCTCTCACTTCACGAAGATACCCTTGCGCGTCGACCGATAAGATACCTTTAGCGGCAAGACACTTCAGAACATCGATAGAGAAATCGTCAGAAAGCAGACTTCCCAAGTGAAAGATATGCGCTTCTTCATCCTGTAGTGCCTCTACAGTAAAAGGGTCAGCCTTAGCAAGCACCCGCTGAGAACGCTCATTCTGATTCTCACCATATTTATTTTCGAAATAAACAGTATGTTTACTAGGTAGCACCTCAACCTCAATACCCATTGCACTCATATCCTCTACTGATTTATATTCGCTAGGAGCCAATGCCGTAATCAATTTATAATTACGAGCGCCGTTTAAATGTTTCATACCATATGAGAAATAGTAAGATGTACCTCCTGGCATGAACACAGTCTGTTTAGGAGTAACAATTTTATCTAGGGTGACGTGTCCTATACAACAAATATCTTTCATGTTTCCTTATATTTATCAAAATTTCGCTACAAAGGTAGTCATAATTTAATAAAAAAGAGTAAAAAGCGTTAGGATACCAGCATCTATTTCTCTTGGTACGTCCCAGCGGAAGTTTGTTGTAAATCTATCGACCTATAACTTTTTAGTTTTCACGAATTAATATGTTGTAAAACTTGTTTATGGGTTGTATGTATTCATTATTTCTGTTTCTCTGTTCATTTCCTTCATTTTTTTCTTTTTTTCCGATAAAAATAATAGTTTAATTCCAAATGTTGGATTATCTTTGAGAATCCTAATGGAAAACTATGAGAAAAACTAAAAAAACTAATATTAAATCTAATTTAAAATGGAACAAAACAATGTAAAACCTGCAGAAGGTAAGCTTGGTGTATTGTGTGTAGGCTTGGGCGCTGTAGCCACTACATTTATTACTGGTACTTTAATGGTGCGTAAAGGCTTAGGTAAAGCTGTAGGCTCTATGACTCAATATGACAAAATCCGTGTTGGCCGTGGTGAATCAAAGAAATACCTTCGTTATGGAGAAATTGCTCCTATCGCTGATTTGAAAGATATCGTATTTGGTGCTTGGGATGTTTATCCAGCAAATGCTTATGAATCAGCTGTTAATGCAGAAGTTTTGAAAGCTAAAGACATCTTGCCTGTTAAAGAAGAATTGGAAGCTATTGTACCAATGACTGCAGCTTTCGATAAAAATTACGCTAGTCGCTTGGATGGTAATAACGTAAAAGACTGCGCTACTCGCTGGGCAATGGTTGAAGCTTTGCGTGAAGATATCCGCCGCTTTAAAGCAGAAAAGGGTGTTGACCGTATCGTTGTTCTTTGGGCTGCTTCAACTGAAATCTATGTTCCTGTATCAGAAGAACATCACGGAACATTGGCTAAATTGGAAGCGGCGATGAAGGCTAACGATTGCGAACATATCGCTCCATCTATGTGTTATGCATATGCAGCATTGGCAGAAGGTTGTCCTTTCATCATGGGTGCTCCTAATACTACAGTAGACATCCCTGCTATGTGGGAAATGGCTGAAAAGACTAAGATGCCTATCGCTGGTAAAGACTTTAAAACTGGACAGACTTTGGTTAAATCAGGTTTCGCTCCTATCATTGGCACTCGCTGCTTAGGTTTGAACGGTTGGTTCTCAACCAACATCCTTGGTAACCGCGACGGTTTGGTATTGGATGAACCAGCTAACTTCCGTACAAAAGAAGTTAGTAAATTGTCTACATTAGAATCTATTTTGGTTGCCGAAGAACAGCCAGACCTTTATACTGACTACTACCACAAAGTACGTATAAATTACTACCCACCACGCAACGACGATAAAGAAGGATGGGATAACATTGACATCTTTGGCTGGATGGGTTACCCAATGCAGATTAAGATCAACTTCTTGTGTAAAGACTCTATCTTAGCTGCTCCTCTCTGCCTTGACTTGGTATTGTTAAGTGACTTGGCTGCTCGTGCTGGTCGTTATGGCACACAGCGTTTCTTGAGCTTCTTCTTGAAGAGTCCAATGCACGATTACACAGCAGACGAAGTTCCAGTGAACCACCTATTCAAACAGTACGTTATGTTGAAGAATGCTATCCGTGAAATGGGTGGTTACGAAGCAGACGAAGAAATCGATTGATTCTTATCTCTTAAAATTTAAATAAATACGGTTGCTCTTGCAATTGGGGCTTTTACAGAGGCGCTGGTTTCAAGGCAACCGTTTTTTTTATTGTGTGCTGCCTATTTTACTTAAAATTTATGAAAAAAGAATAAGAAATACATGTTAAAGGCTACTAGATTTGCTCATCTACTAATTGAGTAGTATTTTTGTAAGCTATTTATAGTTTAGACCAAATAGGGAAAGAATATGACAAAAAGAATATGGCTTTTATTCATCTTATTAAGCGTAGTAGTGATGAATGTTTCTGCGCAGGTATATGGAGTTGTAACTGACGAAGAAACTGGAGATCCGCTTCCTTACCTAAATGTTTATTATGACGGAAAGGGAGTAGGTACAGTTACGAATTTTGATGGTGAATATAAGATTACACAAAAACCAGGGCTTAAACTGACTTTTTCGATGGTTGGTTATGAAACACGTGTCATCAAGATTTCAGACCGCACTAAAAAGCTGAATGTGAAAATGCGTCCTCAAATGTTGAGTGAGGTAGTGGTGCGCAATAAGAAAAAGAAATACTCTCGTAAGAATAATCCTGCGGTAGAGATGATGAAGAAGGTTATCAATGCCAAAAAGGTGAATGATTTGAGTGTGAACGATTTCTATCATTATGATAAGTATCAGAAAATTACGTTCTCGCTCAATGAGGTCTCTGTGGATTCTACTCGCGAGTCGAATTTGTTTAAGAAATATCCTTTCTTCCGTGATCAGGTGGAGGTGTGTGATGTGACAGGAAAGAATATTCTTCCTATCTCTGTGGATGAGACCGTGTCTGAAAAGTTGTACCGTAAGAATCCGCATTCTGAAAAGACGATTATCAAAGGTCTGAATTCTTCTGGTGTGAATGAATTGTTCAATACGGGAGATATGTTGTCTACGGTGCTCAAGGATGTATTTCAGGATATCAATATCTATCAGGATCGTTTCCGCTTCTTACAGTATCCTTTCGATAGTCCGGTGTCTAAATCGGGACTGGGATTCTATCGCTATTATATCATGGACACTCTGAAGGTTGAACGCGATAAATGCTTCCACTTGTCGTTCGTGCCTAACAACTCTCAAGACTTTGGTTTTACGGGACATCTTTATATCTTGGCCGATTCTACGTTTCGTGTGAAGCGATGTGTGCTGAATCTTCCGAAGAAATCGGATATCAACTTCGTGGACCACATGGTTATCGAACAAGAGTTTGAGGAATTAGACTCGGGCGAATGGGTGTTGAAACGCGACGATATGTTGTGTGAGATGTCATATATGAAGAAGATTTTAGGGTCTATGCAGGTGCGTAGAACTACTAGATATTCCAATTTCGGATTTGAAGAGGTTCCTGAACGAATCTTCAAACGCAAGGGAGATGAGATTAAGGACGTGAATGCAATGATGCGGGGGGACGGATTCTGGAATGAATTCCGACCCACCAAGCTGACGGAGTCTGAAAGTAAGATGGATATCTTCGTTCAGAATCTGAGTAAGATTAAAGGATTTAAGTATATTATCTTTGGAGCTAAGGCGCTGATAGAGAACTTTGTGGAAACTGGCTCTAAGGATCATCCTAGTAAAGTGGATATAGGCCCTATCAATACCATTATTTCTAAGAACTACATCGACGGTGTACGTTTGCGTGCTTCTGCTCAGACCACGGCAAACCTGAATCCGCATTTGTTCTTGAAGGGTTATTATGCGTATGGCTTTAAGGATAAACGCTCTAAGTATATGGGCGAGGTGGAATATTCGTTCAATAAGAAAGAATACCTGCCACGTGAGTATCCAAAGAATTCGTTAACGTTTACTTATCAGTATGATAATATGCTGCCTACTGATAAATTTATGGGTACGGATAAGGATAATATGTTCACTGCATTTAAGTTTACTGAAGTTGACCAGTATAACTATGAACGTACGGCTAGCTTGAAGTATGAGTTTGAAAGTCAGGTGGGACTGAAGACTATGGTTACACTGAAACATGCTAACTATGAGCCTTGTGGTAAATTGTTCTATCGTACCAACGCCGGACAGCAGAGTTATCTGAATGATTTGTCGACTGGTGCAATTCAGGACGTAGAAGGTATGTACTCACCATACAACGTGAAGGATTTCTCTACCGCCGAGGCAACCTTCTCATTACGCTATGCACCAGGTGAGACATTTGTCAACACCAAACAGCGCCGCCTTCCAGTCAATTTGGATGCTCCGGTACTTACTCTACAGCATACCGTAGGTGTAAAAGGCTTCTTGAATTCAGATTACAATTACAACTTGACAGAAGCAAGTATTTACAAACGTTTTTGGTTGGCTTCATGGGGTAACATCGATACACAGATAAAGGGTGGAGTACAGTGGAATAAAGTACCATTCCCATTGCTGATTATGCCAGCTGCCAATCTGTCGTACATTATTCAGGACCACACGTTCAGTTTAATCAACAACATGGAGTTCTTGAACGACCGATACGCATCATTAGATGTGTCATGGAATCTGCAAGGAAAGATTTTCAACCGTATTCCATTGTTGAAACGCTTGAAATGGCGTGAGTACATTGGCGTAAAATGCCTATGGGGTACACTGACAGATAAGAACAATCCAACATTGACACAGAATGCAAAAGATAATACATTAATGATGTTCCCAGGGCATTATGAAGCAGATGGTTATCATCCATCTAGTTATGTAATGGACCCAAAGAAACCATACGTAGAATTAAGTGCGGGTATTCATAACATATTTAAATTGTTGCACGTAGAATACGTACATCGTTTGAACTATAACGAATTGCCAACTTCCAATAAATGGGGTATACGTTTCATGATTCGTACAGTTTTCTAAAAGAATCTGTACCGTATTCTAAAAGACTTTTACTGGCAGAGTTATCTCTTTATTATAAAGTTTTTGTAATTTTGCCTGATAAAATATAGTTGATTTATGGTTAGAGCAGAAATTCAAACCGTGAAATTGCGTTTTGGTATTGTTGGTAATACCGAAGGACTGAATCGAGCTATTGACATTGCTATGCAGGTAGCTCCCACTGATTTGTCTGTTTTGGTAACAGGTGAGAGTGGTGTAGGTAAGGAAAGCTTCCCGCAGATAATACATCAGTTCAGCCGACGCAAACATGGACCTTATATAGCGGTCAACTGCGGTGCTATTCCGGAGGGGACTATTGATTCGGAATTATTTGGACATGAGAAGGGGGCTTTTACAGGAGCCATCAGCGACCGTAATGGTTATTTTGCTGAGGCTAATGGGGGGACTATTTTCTTGGATGAGGTAGGCGAATTACCATTATCCACCCAGGCGCGCCTGTTGCGTGTGCTTGAAACGGGTGAGTATATCAAGGTGGGTTCATCGAAAGTACAGAAAACAGATGTGCGTATAGTAGCTGCTACTAATGTGGATTTCAGTAATGCCATTGTTGAGGGACGTTTCCGAGAGGATTTATACTATAGATTGAATACCGTGCCAATTAAGGTTCCGGCATTACGTGATCGTCCGGAGGACATAGCGCTTCTCTTTCGAAAGTTTGCATCAGATTTTGCAGAGAAATATCGGATGCCGGCTATTCAATTGGATGAAGAGGCTCGCAGACTGTTGGTCTCTTATTCGTGGCCAGGAAATATTCGTCAGTTGAAGAATATCACCGAGCAGATTTCTATCATAGAGACAAACCGAGATATCAATGCGGGCATATTACAGAATTACCTGCCTGCAGCGCTTGAGACGCACCTTCCGGCTATGTGGACCGGAAAAGGAGCCTTCGGTGGAGGAAAAGGAATGGGAAACGAACGCGATTTCCTTATGCAGACTATCTTTCAACTGAGACGTGATGTGGATAAACTGACTGCTATCGTAGAAAAGCTATTGGCAGAACGAGGTATGAACGGACCAATTTCACAGGTGCCCAATCATACGGTAGGTTATCTTCAGCATCAGTCGGTCAAACTATTGGAAGATTCGAATCATTCGCATATCAGCAGACCAATTACTACAGTCGATCCTATGCCGGTGAAAATTTCTTCTTCACACATGGATTCTGATATTCAAGACACAGAGGAATATGTAGAAGAGAATCTTTCATTGGATGAGGTGGAAAAAGATGTAATCCGTAAGGCTTTGGAACGTCATCATGGAAAACGCAAAAGTGCGGCGAACGATTTGAAAATTTCTGAAAGAACGTTATATCGTAAAATAAAAGAATATGGGCTTGAGTAATATAAGAATTAAAATATTGATGATGTTGTCAGTGATGATGTGCATGCTGGCTGCTTGTACCGTTTCATATAAGTTTAATGGTTCTTCCATTAACTATGACAAAGTGAAGACTATTTCATTTGAGAATTTCCCTAACCGATCGGCTGCTTTCGTATGGGGGCCGATGGAATCTATGTTTAATACCGCGCTGCAGGATATTTATGTGCAGCAGACTCGATTGAAGCAGGTGAGACAAAGCGGAGATTTGCAGCTCTCGGGCGAAATCGTCAATTACGATGCTTATAATAAGGGCATAGGTTCTGATGGTTACTCAACAATGGCCGAATTGAAGATGACTGTCAATGTACGTTTCGTCAACAATTCGAATCCGCAGGAGAATTTCGAGCAGCAGTTTACTGCTAGCCGAGAATACAACGCTACACAACAGATGAGCGACGTACAGGAAGAAAAGGTTGCTCAGATGATTAAGGAAATTGTAGATCAGATATTTAATGCTACAGTTGCCAACTGGTAAGATTTAGCTTATGGAACAGCTTGATATTCAAGAATTAATTCACCATCCTGAGAAAATGGATAGCAGCACACTCCTTTATCTAAGGAAACTAGTGGCTCGTTATCCGTATTTTCAGACGGCCTGGATGCTCTATCTGAAGAATCTGTTCATCGTAGGTGCCCCTAATTTTAAAGATGAGTTGAAAAGAGGGGCCTTGTTTGTTGCAGACCTGAGTTTGCTGTTTTACTATATAGAGGGTGAACGTTTCTTAATCAAGAAACATGAAACAGAGGGGCAGAATGCTTCAGTTGGTTCTGATCGTACATTGGATTTGATAGACCGCTTCTTGTCGGAACTGCCAGAACAGGGCATACAGCAGAATCCTGTGACTGAAATGTCTATACCGATGGAAATGCCGGCCGACTACACCTCGGTATTGCTGGCCGAAGTAAGCGACGAAGAAAAAGAAACCACACAATTGCAGGGACATGAGTTGATTGACCAGTTCTTGGAACATACTGAGAACGTGTCGGTAGAACTTCAGACTTCAGATACTCCATCCCAGAACAAGGAAGAAGATGTAGAAGATATAGCAGTCGACGAACAGCCAGCCCCCGACGAGCAATCAGAAGTTCAGCAAGAAGACGATTCGGAAGAAAGCTATTTTACCGAAACACTTGCCAAAATATATGTTCGTCAGCAGCGTTATGACAAAGCTTTGGAAATTATTAAAAAATTAAATTTGAAATATCCAAAAAAAAATGCTTACTTTGCAGACCAAATTAGATTCCTAGAAAAATTGATTATTAACGCTAAATCAAAATAAAAGAAAATGTATTTATTATTTGTCACATTAATTGTACTTGCAGCATTACTGATGTGTTTTGTTGTATTGATACAGAACTCTAAAGGTGGAGGCTTGTCTTCAAGTTTTGCAGCTTCTAACCAGATTATGGGTGTACGTAAAACTACAGATTTCATTGAAAAACTGACTTGGGGATTAGCTGCATTTATGGTTGTGATCAGTATTTTTGCTGCTTATGCTCTTCCTACTCAGGTTCAGGAATCATCAGTTATCATGGAACAGGCTGTGAAAGAACAGGCTACTAATCCATTGAATGCTCCTGCTGGCTTTGCTGCTCCTCAGACTGAAACTACATCCGACGAGGCTCCTGCTGCTCCTGCTGCAGAATCTGAAAAGAAATAATTCAGCATTGGTCTATAAGGACTTTCCTTAAGTGGGTGGTCAGATGGATTGCCTGCTTAAACTATATTAAAAGAAAAAATCATTCCGAATGTAAGGGAGATTGGTTATCCAATACCTTCATTCGGAATGATTTTTTTTAGTAGGTTAGATGTTTTCAATATCATGCTTAAATTTTT